>ERZ773216.4023-NODE-4023-length-10727-cov-3.646083_pt1 | contig 10727 bp, 10 predicted proteins | sample MGYA00511259_ERZ773216 | MGnify/ENA primary metagenome ERZ773216 (study PRJEB29015, sample SAMEA2737764) | human gut metagenome | biome: human gut; feature: human-associated habitat; material: faeces | place: China | collected 2012 ... | reverse complement strand
ACGGCGTGGCCCAGCTTGGTGCTGACGGTGATCCCCAGACGGGACTGTCCCTGACGGTTTTTCTGCCAATACAGCACCATCTGCGGCGACACCAGACTCTTGCCCTTGCGGTAGATGCGGCGGAACTCATAATTTTCTTTTACCGTGACGGCTGCCTTCATAGCGTCCTCTTTTACCAATCTGAATTACATAGACCAATAGGGACGGCGGTTTTTCCCATCCACCGTCCCTGTTTGATTATCTATGACCGATGCACTTTCCGTGACCTCAATGGGTCAGGCGAGCACGGCCCTTGGCACGGCGGCGAGCCAGCACCTTACGGCCGTTGCGGGTGGCCATTCTCTTGCGGAAGCCGTGCTCCTTGGAGCGCTGACGCTTCTTGGGCTGATAGGTACGGAACATTGCATGACACCTCCATCTTTTGTAAGATCAGGCGGCAGAAAAAGCCTCTGCCGCACATACTCGACGGCGGGTGGGAAGCATTCTCCCACGGCCGCAGTTGACATTCGTCAGGCGCTTAAAATTAGCGCATTTGTCATTATACATGAGCTTTTTCCGCCTGTCAACAAAAATCTGAAGGGGAAAAGAGCGGGTTCTTATGAAAAGCGGTGTGTTTTTTCGGCAAAAGCCTGAAATCTGGTGGTTTTCCTCCGGTTTTTCTCCCTACATCTTGTGCCTTCCGGTGCGTCATTTTTTGCAGCTTATATTAGAATAAGTGTAGACTTTTCCGGGGGTTTCTGCTATACTATTCTCGGATAAATTTTTTTCAAATACAGAGATAGAGATCCATCAGGGGAAAGGGGCGCTTTCATTGAATTCCATTTCTGACGTATGGCAGAGCGTACTAAGCCGATTACAGGAGCAGCTCAGCGAGACCACCATCCGCACATGGTTCGACGAGGTGGACGTGGTCACCATGGAGGACTCCGCCTTCGTGCTGCATTGCAGCAACTCCTTCAAAAAAAGCACCATCGAGACCCGTTTCATGAAGCACATCAAGGCGGCGCTGAAGGACATCTTCTCCTCCGATCTGGAGGTGAAGATCCTCAACGACGAGCAGCTGGCTGCCTATCACGGTGTGGCCCCGGATCAGCCCGGTTCCCTGCTGGATTCCGACGCCTTCACCTTCGAGACGTATGTGGTGGGGCCGCAGAACAAGCTGGCCTATGCGGCGGCACGGGCCGTGGCGGATAAGCCGGCGGAAAACTTCAACCCTCTGTTCATCTACGGCGACTCCGGACTGGGCAAGACCCATCTGCTCTACGCCATCGCCCATCAGGTCAAGCGCAAGCGGGAGGACCTGCGGATCGTGTACATCAAGGGCGACGACTTCACCAATGAGCTGATCGCCTCCATCCGGGAGGGCAGCAACGCCGAGTTCCGGGAGAAGTACCGGCAGGCGGGCATCCTGCTGGTGGACGATATCCAGTTTATCGCCGGCAAGAAGCAGACTCAGGAGGAGTTCTTCCACACCTTCAACACCCTGTATGAATCCGGGCGGCAGATCGTGCTGACCTCCGACCGTCCGCCCCGTGAGATGACCCAACTGGAGGATCGTCTGCAAAGCCGCTTCGTGTCGGGCCTTATGGTGGATGTGGCCCCTCCCGACTTCGAGACGAGACTGGCCATCATCAAGAACAAGGCCGCCATGCTGGGGGTAAAGCTCCCCGACGAGATCTACGGCTACATCGCCGAGAACGTCACCGCCAACGTGCGGCAGATCGAGGGGACCCTGAATAAGCTGCTGGCCTACCGGGATCTGCTGGGGGATCAGGTGGACGAGCAGTCCGTGGGCCGTGCCGTCCGGGATATGCTGCAAAAGAGCAACGAGTACATCCCCTCGCCGTCGGTGATCATCAGCTATATCTGCAAGTATTTCAGCGTGGAGGAGGATGTGCTCCGTGGCCAGCGCCGGGGTCGCAACGAGGTCAACGCCCGGCAGATCGCCATGTACCTCATCCGCCGCATGACCAATCTCTCCCTCAACGACATCGGCAAGGAATTTGGTGACCGGGACCACACCACGGTGCTGCACTCGCTGGATAAGGTGGAGAAGCAAATGCGTACCGACCCCGCCTTTGCCGAGGTGGTGAAGGAGATCACCACCAACATCAACGCCAAGCGCTGACCCCTACTTTTCCACAAGGCTCTGTGGATTCCACAGGGAAAAGCTGGGGAGAAGAAAACACCGTCGTTCCCTGTGGAAAAAGGGGAGGTTTCGTCCACAAACAGCGGTGGAGAACAAACCGTGTCGCAGCAAGGGTTTGCGCCGGTTTTCCACAAGAAAATTCTCTACTGCGGCTGTTACTGAATAAAAGATTAGTTTATGTTCTCTTTCTGAGAAGCATGACAAAAATCGTTCGACAAGAAAGGAAGAAAAATATGCTCCGTTTCTCCTGCGAAAAAGCGCTGCTGCAAAGTGCCGTCAATACCGTATCCCGTGCCGTGGCCGCCAAAAGCTCCATCCCTGCGCTGGAGGGGATCCTTGTAGAGGGCAGCGACCGGCTGACCATGTCGGGCTACAATATGCAGACCGGCATCCGCACCGCCTTTGAGGCCGAAGTTCACGAGGAGGGCCGCATCGTCCTCAACGCCCGCCTGTTCGGTGAGATCATCCGGAAGCTGCCGGACGATCTGGTGGTATTTGCGGCGGATGAGAAATATATGGTGCGCCTGACCTGCGGCGACGCCAGCTTCGAGATCATGGGCCTGTCCGCCGAGGACTACCCGGAGCTGCCGGAGGTGGATGACGAGTACTCTGTGGCTATCCAACAGGGGACCCTGAAGGCCATGATCAACCAGACCAGCTTCGCCGTCTCCACCAACGAGACCCGTCCCATCCACACCGGCTCCCTCTTCGAGATCAACGAGCAGGGCCTGACCATGGTGTCCGTGGACGGCTTCCGTCTGGCTCTGCGGCGGGAGCCGCTGGAGCGCATCGACGGCGGCGCTTTCCGGTTCGTGGCCCCCGGCTCCGCCCTCAACGAGGTGGAGAAGATCTGCGAGGACAGCGACAACCTCATGACCATCATTCAGGGCAAGCGCCATCTGATGTTCGAGACCGGCTCCACCCAGCTGATCTGCCGCCGTCTGGAGGGCGAATTTCTGGATTACCGCAACGCCATCCCCCGGAATAATCCCATCTCCATTCTGGTGGATACCAAGGCCATGCTCAACAGTCTGGACCGTGTCAGCGTGGTCATCAGTGAGAAACTGAAAAGCCCCGTCCACTGCATCTTTGATGCCGGCCGGGTGTATCTGTCCGCCAAGACCGGCAACGGCGAGGCTAAGGACATCTGCCCCGTGGAGGGCGACGGTCAGGGGCTGGAGATCGGCTTTAATAACCGCTTCTTCATGGACGCCCTGCGCTATGCCCCGGCGGAGAAGGTGAAGATGGAGCTGAACACCGGCATCTCTCCCTGCATCATGACCCCCGTGGAAGGGGAGGAGAATTTCCTCTATATGGTCCTGCCGGTGCGGCTGAAGGCATGATAACAAACTGAAATATAGAGAGAGGATTATACGGATAGTTGTTGAACGGGGCGTTTTGCTTGTCTCCGGCAGCCTGTTTTTCCAGTAGCTTTTTATGCCTCCGGCGGCATACTTTTTGCCAACAGCAGCAAAAAGTATGCAAAAAACGCCGCTTGAAACCGATGGTTTCAAGACTTCCTTTACTCTCAAGAGTTGCGTTCGTTATGGGACATAGTGGGAATTGACTCAGCAACAGACCCGCTGCCGCTCCCACTCTGGTGGAGGAAATGTTGCGTTTACCGCTGGGGCAATCCGTTTCCCACGGTAGAACAGCACGTTCCTTCAAACTCCCAATGCAGCGGCAGCGTGAGTAGAAATACGCCAATTCCCTTTTTCGGCAGGACTTAGACCACAGCTCTTGCAAACGAGAAGGAAGTGCAGAAACCATGGGTTTCTGCTGGCGTTCTTTGGGTACTTTCTGCCGCTATTGGCAGAAAGTGACCCGCCGGAGGAACAAAAGAAAAACTGCTGGGAAAAGTGGGCCGTCGGAGACACGTTCCCTATGCAAAAGGGTCTATTGAAAGAAGATCACCCGTCGGAGGAAAAAAAGAAACCCCACCTCATTACCTCACAGGAGGACATCTATGGAAACCATCACCATCACCACAGAATACATCAAGCTTCAGGACCTGTTGAAGCTGGCGGCCGTCACCGCCACCGGCGGCGAAGCCAAGCTCCTCATTCAGGAGGGCCAAGTGCTGGTCAACGGCGAGGTCTGCACCCAGCGGGGCAAGAAAATCCGCCCCGGCGACGACGTGGAGGCCGAGGGCCTGCACTACGGCGTGCGCTATGCGGATTGACGCCCTGACGCTGGAGGGCTTCCGCAACTACGACCGGCAGGCCCTGACCTTCCACCACAGCTGCAACGTCATCTACGGCGAGAACGCACAGGGCAAGACGAATCTGCTGGAGGCCATGGTCTATCTCTCCTGCGGCAAGTCGCCACGGGCCAGAGCGGACCGGGAGCTCATCGGCTTCGACCGGGACAAGGCCCGCATCCTGGGGCAGATGTTTACACGGGACCGGGAGTTCCGCACGGAGGTGGAGCTGTTCCGTGGCCGCCGCCGCAAGGCCAGCGTCAACGGCGTTCCCGCCAAGAACAACGCCGCCCTCTCCGACGTGCTGCACACCGTGTTCTTCTCCCCGGAGGATCTGATGCTCATCCGGGAGGGGGCTGCCGCCCGCCGGCGGTTCATGGACCTGTCCCTCTGCCAGCTGCGGCCCCGGTACGGGGAGGCACTGGCGGAATACCACCGGCTCTATGAGCACAAGACCCGCATTCTCCGGGACAGCGGCGACTACCCCCAGCTGCTGGCCACCCTGCCGGACTTCAACCGGCGGCTGTGTCAGGTGGGAGCGGTGCTGATCCACTACCGGGCCAGATATTGCCGGGCACTGGCAGAGTATGCGGCGCAGGCCCACTACGAGTGCTCCGGCCAGCGGGAGGAACTGGAGCTGCGCTATCAGACGGTCAGCACCGTTCACGACCCCTTTCTCCCGCAGGAGCAGCTGTTTGCGGCCCTGATGGAGCATCAGCAGAGCCATGAGCAGGCGGAGATCGCCTCCCGTCTGTGCCTCTCCGGCCCCCATAAGGACGATCTGGAGGTGCTGGTCAACGGGCGCAGCGCCCGGCAGTTCTGCTCACAGGGACAGGTCCGCACGGCGGCGCTGGCTCTGAAGCTGGCGGATCGGGAAATTCATAAAAACACCATGGGGGAATACCCCATCATGCTGCTGGACGACGTGCTGTCGGAGCTGGATCCCCGGCGGCAGGAGTATGTCCTCAACCGCATCGCCGGGGGGCAGGTGTTCATCACCTGCTGCGAAAACGACCGGCTGGACACCCTGCTCTCCGGCAAGGTGTTCCATATCCGTGGCGGGGAGGTGCTGGCATGAGCTATCTGCACATCGGCAAGAACGTCATGGTCAGCCGCCGCCGCATCATCGGCGTGTTCGATCTGGACATCACCTCCCAGTCCCCCCGGACCAGAGAGTTTCTGGACCGGGCGGAGAAGGACGGCGTGGTGCTGGACGCCTGCGACGATATCCCCAAGTCATTTCTGGTGTGCGACCACCCTTACCATAAGCAGCTGGTCTATATCTCCCAGCTGAACACACAGACGCTTCAGAAGCGCACGGAAAACGATCAACCTGCCGTCACCGGCGGGCAAGGAAAGGAAAGAACCCATGTCTGAACTGGAAAAAGTAACCGCCGTCACCACGGAGTATGACGCTTCGGAAATTCAGGTGCTGGAGGGACTGGAGGCGGTGCGCAAGCGCCCCGGTATGTATATCGGCTCCACCTCCGCCTCCGGATTGCACCATCTGGTCTACGAGATCGTGGACAACGCCATCGATGAAGCGCTGGCGGGCTACTGCACGGATATCACCGTTACCATCAACGAGGGCAACACCATCACCGTCACCGATAACGGACGTGGTATCCCCGTGGATATCCAGAAGCAGACCGGCCGCCCGGCGCTGGAGGTGGTATATACCGTACTGCACGCCGGCGGCAAGTTCGGCGGCGGAGGCTATAAGGTCTCCGGCGGTCTCCACGGCGTGGGCGCCAGCGTGGTCAACGCCCTCTCCGAGTGGCTGGAGGTGGAGGTACACAAGGGCGGAAAGATCTATCAGATGAAGTTCTCCCGTGGCGCCATCACCCAGGAGATGACCGTCATCGGTGACACCGACCACACCGGCACCACCGTCCGCTTCAAGCCCGACGGCGAGATGTTCGACACGCTGGAGTACGACTACGAGACCCTCCACACCCGGATGCGGGAGCAGGCGTTTTTGAACGCCGGTCTGCGGATCTCCATTGCTGACCGCCGCCCCGGACAGGAGCAGGAGGACACCATGTGCTACGAGGGCGGCATCCGGGAGTTCGTTACCTGGATCAACCGCAACAAGACCCCGCTGCACGAGGAGGTCATCTACATGGCCGGTGCCAAGGGAGACTCCACGGCGGAGATTGCCATGCAGTATAACGATAGCTACGCCGAGACCATGGTCTCCTTTGCCAATGACATCCACACCCCGGAGGGCGGTATGCACGAGACGGGCTTCAAGGCGGCCCTGACCCGTGTGCTCAACGCCTACGGCATCAAGTACGGCATGATCAAGGAGGGGGACAAGGTCTCCGGCGAGGACGTCCGGGAGGGCATCACCGCCGTGATCTCCGTAAAGCTGACGGAGGCCCAGTTCGAGGGCCAGACCAAGGCCAAGCTGGGCAACGCCTATATCCGCACGCTGGTGGACGGCCTTGTCTCCGACCAGCTGTCGGTGTATCTGGAGGAGCATCCGGTGGTGGCCCGCACCATTCTGGATAAGGCGCTGACGGCCAACCGGGCCAGAGAGGCCGCCCGCAAGGCCAGAGAGTCCATCCGCCGCAAGACGGCGCTGGGCGGCGCCGCCATGCCGGATAAGCTGCGGGACTGCAACGAGAACAATCCGGAGCTGACGGAAATTTATATCGTGGAGGGCGACTCCGCAGGCGGCTCCGCCACCCAGGGCCGTGACTCCCGGTTTCAGGCCATTCTCCCCCTGTGGGGCAAGATGCTGAACGTGGAGAAGGCCAGAGCCGACAAGGTATACGGCAACGACAAGCTCCAGCCGGTGATCACGGCGCTGGGCGCCGGCATCGGGGAGGAATTTGACCTGAATAAGCTGCGGTACCACAAGATCATCATCATGGCCGATGCCGACGTGGACGGCGCCCATATCCGGACGCTGCTGCTGACCTTCTTCTTCCGGTTCATGCGGCCCCTCATCGAGGAGGGCTACGTCTATTCCGCCGTGCCGCCGCTGTATAAGCTGACCCGTGGCAAGCAGCAGCGGGTGGCCTACACCGACGAGGAGCGGGACGCCATCTCCTCCGAGATGCGGGACGGCAACCCCAATGTGAAGATCGACATCAACCGCTATAAGGGCCTTGGCGAGATGAACCCCCACGAGCTGTGGGAGACCACCATGGACCCGGAGAAGCGCACCCTGCGCCGCATTACCCTGGACGACGCCGTGTCCGCCGACGCCACATTTACGGTGCTGATGGGCGAAAAGGTGGAGCCCCGGAAGGAGTTCATCGAGAAAAACGCCAAATATGCGGTGAATCTGGATTATTGATTCAAAAATGCTTGCATTTTTGAATTTCACCATCCCCACAAGGAGAATAAAATATGAGCAAAAAACCACAGTACGACCCTGAGGAGTTGCGGTACCCGGACCAGCACATTGTGGAGCGGTCCCTGGTGCCGGAGATGGAAAAATCCTATATCGAATACGCCATGTCCGTGATCGTGGGCCGGGCCCTGCCCGACGTGCGGGACGGACTGAAGCCCGTGCACCGGCGGATTCTCTACGCCATGTATGAGGACAACCTGACCTCGGACCGGCCCTTCAAGAAGTCCGCCACCTGCGTGGGCGACGTGCTGGGCCGGTATCACCCCCACGGCGACGCGTCCGTGTATGACGCCCTGGTCCGTCTGGCCCAGGACTTCTCCATGCGCTATATGCTGGTGGACGGCCACGGCAACTTCGGCTCCGTGGATGGCGATCCCCCCGCTGCCTACCGTTACACGGAGGCCCGTCTTTCCAAAATTTCCAATGAAATGCTGCGGGATATCCGAAAGGACACCGTGGACTGGGACCCCAACTTTGACGAGAGCCGCAAGGAACCCCGTGTGCTGCCCAGCCGCTTCCCCAATCTGCTGGTCAACGGCTCCTCCGGCATCGCCGTGGGCATGGCCACCAATATCCCGCCCCACAACCTGCGGGAGGTCATCGGAGCCTGTATCCACGTGCTGGATGATCCCGATGCCACGCTGGCGGACCTGATGACCTATATCAAGGGTCCCGACTTTCCCACCCGTGGCCTTATCATGGGCCGCAGCGGCATCCGTGCCGCCTACGCCACCGGCCGTGGCCGGGTGGTGATGCGGGCCCGCCACGAGTTCGAGGAGTTCGGCCACGACCGCACCCGTATCATCATCACGGAGCTGCCGTATCAGGTGAATAAGCGGATGCTCATCAAGAGCATGGCCGACCAGGTGGAGGACAAGCGTCTGGAGGGCATCTCCGACATCCGGGACGAGACGGACCGCAACGGTATGCGGATCGTCATCGAGCTGAAGCGGGACGCCAATCCACAGGTGGTACTCAACCGCCTGTTTGCACAGACCCAGCTGCAAACCACCTTCGCCATCAATATGCTGGCGCTGGTGAATAACCAGTCCCAGCCGAAGATCCTCTCCCTGCGGCACATCATCGACGAATATCTGGCCTTTCAGGAGGAGATCATCGTCCGCCGCACCCGCTATGACCTGAAGGACGCACAGGCCCGTGCTCATCTGCTGGAGGGTCTGCTCATCGCACAGGACAACATCGACGAGGTCATCCACATCATCCGCACCAGCTACGACAACGCCAAGGAGAACCTTATGTCCCGCTTCGGTCTGGACGACGTGCAGGCACAGGCCATTCTGGATATGCGCCTGAAGGCGCTGCAGGGGCTGGATCGTGAGAAGCTGCAGGCAGAGTACAAGGAGCTGGAGGAGAGGATCGCCTACTTCCTGAAGGTGCTGTCCGACGATGCTCTGGTGCGTTCCATCCTGAAGGAGGAACTGTCCGCCATTGCCGAGAAGTACGGCGACGACCGCAAGACGGAAATTCAGGACGTGGAGGACGAGATCGACATCGAGGACCTCATCGAGGAGGAGGAGTGCGTCTTTACCCTGACGGAGAACGGCTACATCAAGCGCACCGCCGTCAGTGAGTACGCCGCCCAGAGCAAGGGCGGCATGGGTAAGAAGGGCATCACCACCCGTGACGAGGACACCGTGGTGGATGTGTTCACCGCCTCCACCCACGACTATCTCCTGTTCTTTACCGATACCGGCAAGGTCTACCGCAAGAAGGGCTACCAGATCCCGGAGAGCGGCAAGACCGCCAGAGGCACCAACATCGTCAACATCCTGCAGGTGGAGCAGGGGGAGAGGATCCAGACCATGCTCCACTACCGGGAGGCCGGGGAGGGCCAGCTGTACCTCTTCATGACCACCCGCAACGGTACGGTGAAGCGTCTGCCGGTGGAGACGCTGAAGAATCTCCGCAACAACGGCATCCGGGCCTTGACGCTGGACGAGGGCGACGAGCTCATCAACGTGCAGGAGACCGACGGCAGCCAGCGCATCCTCATTGCCACCCACGACGGTCAGGCGGTGTGCTTCGACGAGACGGACGTGCGTGCCATGGGCCGCACCGCCGTGGGCGTCCGGGGCATCCGCCTGCGGGAGGGGGACTATGTGGTGGGCGCCGCCAGAGCCGAGGCCGGCAAGACGGTACTCTCCATCACGGAGCGTGGCTACGGCAAGCGCACCCCGGTGGAGGAGTACCGCATCACCAGCCGTGGCGGTCTCGGTATCCGCAACTATATGGTCACGGAAAAGACCGGCCCCATTGTGGGCATCAAGGTGGTGGACGGGCAGGAGGATCTGCTGCTGATGACGCAGGCGGGTATCCTGATCCGCACGGCGGTAGACAGCATCCGCATCGCCGGCCGGGCCACGCAGGGCGTTATCGTCATGCGCTTTAAGGAGGAGGGCGACCACGTCATCTCCATGGCGCTGGCGGACCGGGAGACGGAGAAGGAAACCGCCCCGGCAGAGGAGTAAGCCATGGGGAAGAAAAAGGAGCAGTACTGCCCCCTGACCCGGTGGCAGTACTTCACCAAGACCCTGTACCACGATCCCTCCTCCACGGGAGAGTTCACCTATGACGGTGTGGTGTACCGCAAGAGCGAGGCCCTCCAGACGGTGGAGAGCCGCAATTCCCGGCTCCAGATGGGGCTGGTGGGCCTGATGTTTCTGGCCTTTGTGCTGGCTACCTATTTCCGCAGCGCCATGCCGCTGGCGGCGGGCATCCTGCTGATCGTGGCGGGGCAGGCTCTGCGTCTGAGCCGCCTGCCCAAGGATATCCTCTCCCACCTCACCGACACCGGACGGAGGGAGCTGTGATGGACGCTTTACAGGTCATCGCCCGCATCCATACGGAGCTGCCGGAGAAGTTCGGAGTGCCGCGGCAGAGCGGATTGGTGCCACAGCTGCGGGGCCGCATCGTCTTTGAACCGGCCTACCGGAATCCGGACGCCGTCCGGGGGCTGGAGGATTTCTCCCATCTCTGGCTCATCTGGCAGTTCT
>ERZ773216.4019-NODE-4019-length-10742-cov-4.077384_pt1 | contig 10742 bp, 8 predicted proteins | sample MGYA00511259_ERZ773216 | MGnify/ENA primary metagenome ERZ773216 (study PRJEB29015, sample SAMEA2737764) | human gut metagenome | biome: human gut; feature: human-associated habitat; material: faeces | place: China | collected 2012 ... | reverse complement strand
CGATCTGAATGCAGATGTTAGTCGGAACGACGACATCAACCCGCAAAAGAAATCGGATATGTCGCAATTCTATATCGTACAAGGAAAAGTCTATACCAGCGGTGAACTGGACACGCTGGAAATGATTGCCAACCAGGATATCAAGGAGAAGGCTATGCAGAAATTCTTCTATCCCGTCCGCGCCGAACTACGTATGCAGAAAGCCAGCAATAAACGCGAATACCAAAAACGTCTGCGTAAAATCAACGCCCAAGTAGACTCAATGGTACGTGCTACACCCGGACATCTGCTGTTCACCAAAGAACAACGGAAAGCCTACACCACAGAAGGCGGTTGTCACCATCTGGACGGCAACTATACCGTATATGGCGAACTCATTGAAGGATTCGATGTGCTCGATATCATCGCCGGACAACCTCGCGACGAATATGACCGCCCTAAAAAGGATATCCGCATTATTCAATTGACAATTGACAATTGACAATTTTCAAAGCTAATATTTCTTATGCTTAAGAGAGACTTCATCATGATACAGATCGAAGAACTTGCTAAAGTAGTCCTTCAGATCATTATGAATCGCAACACAAATGCGGCTCGCCATACTCCAGAGTTGATCCAAACCATATACAGTTCCCTCAAACTGGACCGTCCTACCCTTATGACGGCCCAGCCCGAAGAGCTTGTCCGTCGACTCGACAGTGATGACAACGGCGGAATCCTCCGTCTTGAGATAGCCGTCAAGACCCTGATCGAAGAAAGTTATCTCTATCCCGACGAGGAGCAGGCGATGTTGCAAAAAGCCAAGACAATCTTGGAATATATACAAACGCACGACAACACATTTTCTTTGGAACGCGTGAATATGTTGGACGAATTGGAACGGCGCATTCTTTAATCGACAATCAAACATTTAACCGATATCTCAAGGATATTCACTATTTTTGTGCCGTAAAAGTAAACAGCAATGGCAAATAACGAAACGGCACACGAACTAATACTCCAAATTCTGAAAACGCGAATGACCTTTCGCCAGACCATACAAAGAGTATTGAGAACCAATAATGTCGACATGACATTCGAGATGCTCCAGGTGATGCATCGTTTATGGAAGAAACCCGGAGTCAGCCAGCAATATCTGGCAGAACAGACAGCTAAAGACAAAGCTTGCTTGACCAATCTTATCAATAATCTGGAAAAGAAAGGCTGGGTAGAACGTCGAGGAAACCCGACGGACCGGCGTAACAAACAAATTTACCTGACAGAAGAGGGCGAACGGCTCGCTCTCCGGGTAAAACCTCTGTTGCATGGAATATACGGTCTGATAGGAAATGAAATGCCTTCCCGGCAAATTGTCTCATGTAGAAATAATTTACAAAAAATAAATAGCATACTGGACAAATTGTAACTTGTCCAGTATGCTATCCATAAAGACGGAAACAAGTACATTCGACACACAACCCTAAAAGATAAACAGGGCTCATACTAATGTCCGAACCTTGAGGTATCAATCTTCCCGGCTTCTTTCTTCTTATATCCACCGAAGCGGTAGCTGAAATGTATGGTAAAAGAGCGCGAATAAAAATCGTTGTTCATATCCAAGTGTTGCCCATTAAAACGAACTTTCAAATTGGGCATGCCCGAGTTGAAAAGATCACTGCAACGAGCAGACAGATTTATCCTATCGCTAGCAAAACTCCATTTCAATCCGGCAGTGAGGTTATAGACTGTTTCAATGTCAAAAGTCCCCTGGATCATCGGGGTTTGTATACTACCTATCAATTCGAAAGCCAGATTCTTACCTACCTTAAACGTGTTATCCAGCGAACTGTTGAACATCCATTTCCTCCGGTTAAACGGGATATCAAAAAAGTCATCGCAACGCTAGTGAACTTGCATACCGACCAAAGTGAGTCGTGAATCCAGCCAATTTCCGGCTTTAAAGGGTAAGATGACGTTTGTCCCCCACATCTGCATATAGTTCCAGTTCGTATTCTTATAAATCAATGCCAAACGGTCAGTCGATTGATAGCCCGTCTGTACGAAAAAGTCAGACGTATGCATGAAGAACAGACCGAAAATATACTTTTGCTTCCATATATAATTGCCGTTCAAATTATAGGCTGTCGAAGGTTTCAATCCCGGCGTCCCCCAAAGCTCGGTATATCCGTTCAGATGACTGACGGAAGACTGCATATCCCAATACCCCGGATAAGTCTTATCCGTCGATAACGAAAACTGGAATAAATGTTCGGAAGATTTTACATACGTCAAAGATGCTTGCGGATAGACAGCCCACTTACGATAATTGCCGATGGTATAATATTCACCTGTAGCAGAGATAGAAACCGATGTACCAGTCGCATAGTTCTTGCTCAAGGAAACATAGACATTGGCAGTCTGCTCACGAAGCCGGGAATCCGTATTTTCGGTCGGGATATCACCTGTAACCTTATCATAGGTCTGAAAGTCACGGTCTTTTGCAAATCGGTAAGACATACCGTACCCCAAATCCCATTCTTTAGCCAAAGAACGCTTCCGGTCAACATAAATAGAATAACGGTCTATCTTTTGACCACCGATTATAGAGAAACCGCTTTGAGCACCATCCGCATAATCCGCAAACAAAGTTTGGTTATTATCTGACGTATAATGCGTGTAATCTCCGCCGACATCAAATCCAGATCCGGAATGATATTGCAAAGTGACATTGTGCATACGGGTTTCGACATATTTGTCAACATTGCTTGCCTGATAATTACCGGAAGTCAGGCTATTGCTATGCTGCTCAGGTGTAAAACTGCTGGTATAAGCGAGATTAAAATGATCTTCATCATCCAAATTATCTTACATGATATTCGGGAGGCGCACTGTACATGACTTCCGCCTTTTCCACTCTATCCAACGGAGTATTGCGCAAAAGCGTCTCAAGTTGTCCGGCGTCCATTGTTGTCGGTTTTCCATTCAAGACGACTGTCAAATTTCCCGTACCTGCCAAAGTTAATACACCTTTAGTCTCTTTTACACCGGGGAGTTTAGTCAGAGCCTCGTATGCATTGTTCACCACCCCGTCGCCGGCAAGAACGGACAGATCATATCCCAAACGCCCTTCTTCCACCTTCACAAAAGGACGCTCCGCTTTTACCACGACCTCATCCAAAGCATAATCCTGCGGATCAAGTTGAATGACACCGACATCTCTGCCCTTTCCCTCGATTTCCTTAGTCCTGTACAAGAGATGCTGCACGATCAAGCGGTATTCTTCAGGCTGGCTATCCAACACAAAAGTTCCGTCTACATTTGAAATAGAAGCGTTTATATAAGTAGAATCTATTGCCTGCAAAACGATGGTTGCACCATCTACCGGTTGTTTTTTATTGTCTATGACCTTTCCTATAATGTTCTGTGCCTGCAAAGAGGTAACAAAGAATAATAGTAAAATACCGATTCCGATTTTCATATAATATAAAGTTTGTATTAATTTCCACACACCCTAAACAAGGGTTATTCATCATGCTCCCGGACATAATTAGCTGTCCATCATTTTCTAATACGCCGTAAACATACAAAATTAATCGAAAAGAATAGCAAAGCATGATTCCCATTTCATTAGAAAAGGTTCAGAAAGATTTGCTACTTTTGTCCCCTCATTTCAACAGACAGTGAATTTACATGAAGGTAAAAGGATTTTTGTACGGACTTATCGCATCCGCCACATTCGGATTGATTCCTCTTTTTTCCATTCCGGCGCTTGAAAACGGCGTAGGTTTGGACTCGTTGCTGTTCTACCGTTTTTCCTTAGCATCCGTACTGGTTGCCGTACTGATGTGGGTGAAAAAGATTCCGTTCGATATACAGAAAAGCGAATTCGGGATCGCTTTTATTTTAGGTACACTTTATGCCATCACGGCGCTTTGGCTGACGGAGGCTTATCTTTATATTCCGAGCGGGGTGGCGACAACGATCCATTTCCTTTATCCGGTGGTAGTCAGCCTGATCATGTTTGTATTTTACAAGGACAAGCTGACAATGCCGATACTGCTGGCAATGGCGATGGCGGTAAGCGGTGTCTATATGTTGAGCGGAGGAAATACGCCGGGAGGTTCTATCAATATAAAAGGATTAATGTTGGTATTGGCTACAGTGATTGCCTATGCAGCCTACATCGTAGGTATGAACCGAAGCCGGATCGCCAGGCTCGACAGCTTGAAAGCCACTTTCTATATTCTGCTTTCCGGAGCGATTGTCTTTCTGGTAAATCTGGCGATAAAAGGAGATTTTCCCGACCCGATGCCGAATCTGGCCACAACGATAGACGTGCTGATGGTTGCTTTCCTCCCGACGTTGGTATCCGACCTTACACTGATACTGGCCATTCGTTATATAGGTTCGACAACGACTGCGATCTTGGGATGCATGGAGCCGCTTACCGCCGTATGCATGGGCGTCCTTTTCTTAGGCGAGCATCTGCAACCGATGCAGATCGGAGGAATAGTAGTAGTGCTATCAGCAGTCTGCATCGTGATATCAGGCAGTTATATCAGGAAATGGGTGCGGGATATCCGACTTTTATTTATGCACCGGATATAAATGACGAGATATTTACATAATAAAAACAATATATTCACAAATATGCATATCATCTTATCTCCTGCCAAGACAATGGCTGGAACATCCAAAATAAAAGCGCCTGCAGGTACAACGCCCCGATTCAACCAGGAAGCAATCGAGATCGCATTGCACATGGCTCAATATCCCGCCGAAGAATTAGGCAGGATGTTAAAGCTCAGTCCCAAGCTGATGATGGAAAGTTACCATCGTTTTCAGAATTTCCATTCTGCGGAAGAAGAACCGCTACAAGCTTTATTGGCTTATACGGGTGTCGTATTCAAGAATATCAATCCCAAAGATTTTACAGAGGCGGACTTCCGCTTTGCCCAGGATCATTTGCGGCTCGTTTCCATTTGTTATGGTCTCCTTCGCCCGCTGGACCTGATCAAACCTTACCGGATGGAATATGATGTGAAACTGCCCGAATTAGGAGAAGGGAATATGTATATTTACTGGCGTGCCCGTCAAACAGAACCGCTTATTGAAGAAGTGAAAGCCGACGATAACCTACTGATCAACCTGGGGAGCATGGACCTACAACCATCATTCGACTGGAAAAAGGTAGAACAATCTGTCCGTGGAGAGACGCCGGATTTTAAAGTCTGGAAAAACGGGAAAGCCGAAACAATCGTAATCTACGCCAAGATGGCACGTGGACAAATGACCCGTTACATCGTTAAAAACCGGATTACCAATCCGGATGCATTAAAAGATTTTACTTGGGAAGGATTCCGGTACAGAGAAGATATCTCCTCCGAAAACAACTGGATTTTCTTGCAGGATTAAGAGATCCTTGCAATAAACCGACAGTATCGTCCGTTTATACAAAGGAATTTTTTAATTAGAAATGAAATGAGAAAAACCTTTAATCTTTTATTCATATGTCTGATAGCCTTATACGGATGGATCGGATATCAAGTGATCCATACTACCGATTTGCCTCAATGTCAACCGGAAGGAAGTCTGTCCGATGTCGCCGAGGAGGTGATCGCCATCCCTTTGAAAACAAACGGACATTGTTCTTTGAACAAGATTAAAATGATCAAGCGCGACCGGGAAGACATCTTCCTTGTCAGCGATCGTCAACTTTATCATTTCAACAGTTCCGGTCAATTTCTCGGACAAATAACGGCACATCTGCCAGGAACGAGACAGCCAGTCGAACTGGTTGACTATGCGGTCGATCCTGTCCACGACCGGCTGGTCGTGATCGGCACCGGACATGAGGTATACTATTATGATTACGACGGGCAACTCCTTTTTCAGAGTATCCTCCCTCAAGATGCTTCATGGAAAACTTTCGGGCATATGGCTTATTATAACAACCATCTGTGGACAACAATAGACTTGGTTAATTCAGAAAACAAGCAAGCTCCGTCAATCGAACAATGGCTCTATAAATTTGATCTCTACTTTAATGAAGTCGGGAAGCGCAAACTGGATGTTGCCGATTTGGGAAGAATGGATATCAATTACAAGACAGGTACCGAAATAGCCGTCAAGAACGGGCACGTTTATGTACAAGCGCCATCCTTACAGCCAGCCCATATCTTAAACGACACGCTCTATCTCATCAATAGCAACCAGTTGACCATCACTGAGGACTACGCAAAAATTCTCCCTTTACAGATCGGGACACGTTTTTTAATCTCAACACACTACGATCCTACTCTACCGGAACGTAGCTATACATTTTGTTACGACCAACGAAGAACAAAAGCCTATCACGTGCAAGGAGGATTGGATGACAACTTTTACAAGACAGGCAAGATTCTCGAACTTCAATCCATAGACCTTCAAAGCAACACCTACTGTTATTATAAAAGCGGCAAAGAACTTGCCTACTCTTTTCCTGACCTGACAAACAAAGACAACCCAGTCTTATTTATAGTAAAAATGAAAGCCTGACTCCCCACAGCCAGGCTTTCATTTAATATATATATTTACGTACGATTAGAAAATCCGTCCACACAGACGTATCTTCATAACCGGATAAACAGTGAGCTTATCCATGATTTTCGAAAACGTATCGTCCGGATCGACTTCATCCAACAAATTGTTGACATTACCATAGTCCGTATAAACATCCGGTTTGCCGTGGAACTGGACTCCCAGCTCGAACATTACACCAAGCCGTTTCTTCGGTACGGCACGGCCGAACCCCAAACCCACATACGGACGGAAATTCGAAACTTTCAAGCCACCTGACACATTACCGTTTTTGTCTACCGGAATCGTATAATCGCCGATAACAACACCGGCCTTACCGGCTTCGGCTACCAATTCCTTCAATTCATCACTATGCCCATTTATTTTTAATAAAGTTCCCCCGCCAAAGTAAGCACCAGCAGTCAAAAAGAAAGAACTTTTTTTAAACGGATAATAATTCACAAGTAATTCACCGGAAACACGCTTGATACTTCCCTCCATACCAATCGTAGAGGGAACACTCACGCCTTCCATAGCTTCCACATCAACATCTACATCCGTACTCATGCTGAAATTTGGCATAATGGAAAAACCACCACGTAAATCAAAGTGAGATGTGATGGGAGTTGCCACATTCACGTCGATACCGGTAGTACCGACGCCCACACCTACTGCCAAAGAATTAAACACACCCAATTCTTTCTGGGCCATAACATCACTCACAATTACGCCTGATAAGGCTAACGAAATAACACAAAGTAGAGTTCTAAAACCTTTCATAACCACTAAAAAATGTATTTGTATTGAAATAAAGTACAGCAAAGAAAAGAAGATTTTTTGATATAAATACTGATATAGAATAAAAAAGAGAGTACAAGGTTATAGTCCTTGTACTCTCTTTTTTATTCTATAACAAATACGAACTTATTCTTCGTCTCCGTTTTCGTCTTCCTTCATATTGTGGAACACATTCTGAACGTCTTCGTCCTCTTCCAACTTTTCAATCAATTTTTCAATCGATTCACGCTGCTCGGGAGTCACTTCTTTCACATCGTTCGGAATACGGACAAATTCGCTACTGGTGATTTCATATCCATTCTCTTCCAGATATTTCTGAATAGCCGAATTCTGGGCAAATTCACCATAGAGAACCACTTCGTCTTCATCTTCATCCACTTCATCGACTCCATAGTCTATCAGCTCCAACTCAAGATCTTCCAACGACATGCCATCCTTTTTTGCAATATGGAAAACACATTTATGCTCGAACAGGAACTCCAAACTGCCGGATGTACCCAAAGAACCACCGTTCTTGTTGAAATAACTACGTACATTTGCTACAGTACGAGTCGTATTGTCTGTCGCAGTTTCCACAAAAATAGCAATACCGAAAGGACCATATCCCTCGTAGTTCATTTCTTTATAATCGGTAAAATCCTTAGAGACAGCCCGCTTGATAGCACGTTCGACATTATCTTTCGGCATGTTCTCTTTTTTAGCAGTCTGCATCAATACACGCAAACGCGGATTGTTTTCAGGTTCCGGTCCACCTTGTTTTGCAGCTATCGTAATTTCTTTACCCAACTTAGTAAATACACGGGCCATATTACCCCAACGCTTAAACTTTCTCGCTTTACGAAACTCAAACGCTCTTCCCATAATTTATGATCTTATGATTTATGATTTATGTTTTTTATCCTCTCAATTGTGCACCTAACTTCTGTTCCAAATTTGTCTGGATCTTTTTCATGATAGCATCGATCTGCTTATCATTCAAAGTCTTTCCTTCATCCTGCAAATAGAAGCTGACGGCATATGATTTCTTGCCAGCCGGCAGATTCTTTCCTTCGTATACATCAAACAAAGCAACGTCTTTCAACAGTTTACGTTCACTTTCCGTTGCGATCTTTTCTATTTCGGCAAATTGAACATTCTTCTCTAACAACAGGGCTAGATCTCGTTTCACTGCCGGGAACTTGGAAATTTCAGAGAAGGTAACCTTGCTCTTCTTGATTTCCTTCATCAACAATGTCCAGGAAAGTTCCGCATAATAGACATCCGTTTCAATATCCAATTCCTTACAGATCTTCGGGCTGACGATACCCATCGTACCTAACTGGCGCCCGGACGAAGTCGTAATGCTCAAACCTGCCGAATAGATATCGTTAGCCAGATTACCAAAAATGACCTTCTGCAAATTCACACCGAGACGAACCAAGATGTTTTCCACATATGCCTTCAATTCATAAACAGAAGACTTTTCATTCGGATGCGCCCAGTTGTTATCCACACGGCTGCCGCTTACCCACAAGCCCAAACGATAATCTTCCGAGAATTCGGCTAATGTTTCACCTTCCTTCTTATGGTCGATATTGTAATCATAGCAATTTCCGAATTCGAAGAAGCGGATATTGCCATTTTTGCGTTTCGCATTATGTTCAACACTTTCCAAGCCTCCGAACAACAACGTCTGGCGCATGCAATTCAGATCTGCACTCAACGGATTCATCAACATCACACAGTGAGAAACCGGGTAAGTGGAAAGATTGTCATAGTAGGCCGAGCGTGTCAGCGAGTTATTCAGGATCTCGTTGAAACCGCAACCGCAAAGTTGTTCGGAAATCAGGTTCTGCAATTTATAACTGCGGTCAGTCGGAGTCTGATAGCTCAGATTAGACTTTACATTGTCACTGAATTCCACATTATTATATCCGTAAATACGGAGAATATCCTCGATCACGTCGACATCGCGCTGTACATCAATACGATATACAGGCACATCAATCACCAAACCTTCGGCAGTTTCGGAAACGATCTTCATTTCCAAGCTTTCCAGAATGCTCTTGACCGTTTCAACCGGAATCACCTTGCCGATCAATGTATTGACCTTATCGTAAGTCAGTTCCACACGATAGGGGGCAACCGGAACCGGATAAATATCCTGGATAGCACCCGTAATCGTTCCGCCTGCCACTTCCTGAATCAACAGAGCGGCACGCTTCATCACTTCGACCGTCTGATTCGGATCCAAGCCGCGTTCATAGCGGAAAGAAGCATCCGTATTCAGACCGAAGCGACGGGCTGTCTTACGGATCCAAGTCGGATGGAAAGTGGCCGATTCCAGGAATACATTCTTAGTCTGTTCCGTCACACCGGAATCGAGTCCGCCAAATACACCGGCGATACACATCGGCTCTTCCACATTGCAAATCATCAGATCACGGTCGGTCAACGTACGTTCCACACCATCGAGCGTCACAAACTTGGCACCTTCCGTCGCCGAGCGTACCACGACTTTATTACCTTTGATCTTATCGGCATCGAAAGAGTGCAAAGGCTGTCCTACGCCGTGCAAGATATAGTTCGTAATATCCACCACGTTATTAATGGGACGCAGGCCGATCACCTTCAAACGGTTCTGCAACCATTCCGGACTTTCCTTTACAGTTACATTTTTAATCGTAATACCTGAATAGCGCAGACAGGCTTCTTTATTTTCAACGACAACTTCGATAGCCGGAACTTCATCATCAATCTTGAAAGCATCCACACTCGGACGTTTCAAGTTGGCAGGCTTACCGTTCTGTTTCAGGTAAGCGGCTAGGTCGCGAGCTACACCGAAATGAGAAGTGGCATCCACACGGTTCGGCGTGATATCGACTTCCAGCACATAATCGCTCTTCACATTATAATATTCTTTGGCCGGAGTACCGACTACCGCATCGGCCGGCAGTACGATTATACCTGCATGATCTGTTCCAATACCGATTTCATCTTCAGCACAAATCATACCGTTCGATTCAACGCCACGGATTTTAGAGCGCTTGATCGTAAAGCACTCATCACCATCATACAATTTAGTACCGTTTACAGCAACAACCACTTTCTGTCCGGCAGCTACATTCGGCGCACCACAAACAATCTGCAAGGGTTCCGCGCCGCCAACATTCACGGTTGTAATGTGCAAGTGATCGGAATTCGGATGTTCTTCGCAAGTAAGAACTTCACCGATGACAAGTCCTTCCAATCCACCTTTGATGGTTTGAACTTCTTCTACCCCTCCGGTTTCCAAACCAATAGAGGTAAGTGCTGCTGCTACTTCATCAGGCTGTAAATCAAAATCAAGATAATCTTTCAGCCAATTGTAAGATATATTCATCGCTTTAAAATTTATTCAGTAAAGAGACGGGGCCGTCCGGCCTACG
>ERZ773216.4018-NODE-4018-length-10748-cov-11.867203_pt1 | contig 10748 bp, 12 predicted proteins | sample MGYA00511259_ERZ773216 | MGnify/ENA primary metagenome ERZ773216 (study PRJEB29015, sample SAMEA2737764) | human gut metagenome | biome: human gut; feature: human-associated habitat; material: faeces | place: China | collected 2012 ... | reverse complement strand
ACGGATTTTAGGGGATTTTTTCATTTTGGGGCTTGACTTTTAATAGTTAGTCTCCAATCTGTTTTGGATTGCAATATGTAAGGCGGCAAACGCCGCCAATAGAATTATTCTTCTGCGTTATCCTCCTCGCCGGTCTCCTCCGGCTCATCCTCCACAGGGATTTCAAAGTCGCCCTTGTCCTCAGTGTAGTTTGCATCGGGGTCAAGGGCTTCTTTTTCTGCCTGCTTTTTCTGCTTCTGCTTCATAAAGGTGTAAATGCCGCCGCCAGCAACCAAACCGACCAGCGCCAATACGCCTAAAAATGTGGCAGCATACTTCGTAACTTTGTTGCCACCAGTCTGTTCAGAACCGGATACCTCCGCTTCTTCCGCAGCCTTTTTCGCATCCTCTTCGGCCTGTTTGCGCTCCTGCTCTGCCTGCGCCGCCGCTTCTTTTTCGGCGGTGTAGGCATCGGCAGCATCCTCTTCCATCAGAGCCAAAAGGTCTGCTTCGTCCACCAGATTCATAAAGTGGACGGTCTGCTGCCCCTTGGCGTTGCGGTCAATCACCAGATAGAAAGTCGCACCCGACTTCGACACCAGTGTAATGAACTGCTGTCCGCTGCCATCCGAGTAACTTGTGTGGTAATCGTCCACCAGCGTCAGATTGCCCTCCGGGGTCAGAGCACCGGTTTCCTCATCGGTCACGGTGACTACATCTTCTTCATCGGTGGTAGAAGTCAGGACAGGCTGTTCCACTTCCTCCGTAGGCTCACCGCCATAGGCAAAAGCAGGAGCCGCCATACCAGCGCACAGTGCCACCGACAGCATCAGGGCGCAGAACTTATTCATCATCTTCATTGGAATCGTCCTCCTTATTAAAGGTAGCACCGACCGCAGACAGCGCAGCCGGGGTCGGGGTGAAAGTTGCAGACTGGCGCAGCAGGGCGGCAAGCTGTTCCGGCGTGACCTTGGCGGTGCGCACCATCTCGTTGACCTCGGCAGCTTCTGCTTCCTGAATCCGCCGTTCAAGGCTTTCAATGCGAGTGTTGATCTTAATGCGACGCTCCCTTTCCTTTTCCAGAGAAGCGCGCAGCTTATCGAGTTTTTCGCTCATGTTTTCCTCCAATCATTTTGAGAGCCGCCCAAAACCGGACAGATATTTCTGCCAGTAGGACGAATGAATATTGGCATACTTTATGGGGTCGCCGGCGGACACCATCATGCCGTTTCCAAGGTAGATGCCCACATGACTTTTCCCCGGCGTATCATACGTTCCCTCAAAGAAAACAAGGTCTCCGGGCTTTGCTTCGGCTTCAGAAATATGCTGGCTCTTGTTCCACAGACCGTTGGCGGTGGTGCGCCCTACATTGTAGCCGTTCTGGTTGTAGACCCAACAAACGTAGCCTGAACAGTCAAAGCCAGTTTCCGGGGCAGAGCCGCCCCACACATAGGGCGTACCCACATACTTTTGGGCTTCCTTGTAGATGGCGGCAAATTCCTCATCCGTTAAGGCTTCCGCTGGAACCTGATAATCAATGCCCGGCGCGCCAGAGCCATCGGAGCCACCGGGCGGCAGACCGCCGTTAAACAGGTAGGGTCTGCCACCCAAGGTATCTTGAAAAATTTCGTACCGTTTCCACTGGTCGTTGTTCAGTTCCTCCCGAATAACCACTTCCAGCCCTTTATTCACCAATTTGGTGTGAAAAATTCGATACTCATAGGGAACTTGCACGGTGTAGGGTATGCCAGTAAAAATGTCGATCATCACTACCGTGCGATACCGGGTCTGGACTTCTACCCATGTGGTCAGCTTGTATTGCTTGGCAAACGTCTCCTTGAGTTTTGCCTGCACCTCGCTGCGGGTGTAGTCGTCGTAGAGAGTAGTCAGGAACGAAGTGAGCTGCCAAGGATCGTGCTCAATAGCATCCAGATGGTATCGGTATTCGTCATAGCCGGGGTGGTCGGTGGGGGTACGCTTGATTTTCTTATCCAGTTTCTTTTCCAGCTTCTTGTAGTCGGTTTCGGCTCCCCGGATGTCCCGGTCCTCTGCGGTGTAAATGGTCTGCCCAGATACCTGCGTGGTGCCGGAAAACAGAATGGAACAGGACGAAAATGCCGACATGACCAGCAGCAAGAGCAAAAGAAAAACGCCCACGATCAAAAGAATGTGCGCGTTGCTTTTTGCAAAATGGGCAATGCCGTTGACTGCAGTGCTGACCACCGATTTTCCTTTGTCGATGACCTGCTCCATACCGGACTTTGCAGCAGGAACACCACCAGATGCAGCTTTCTGACCGCCTGCGGTCTGTGCAGCGGTGCCGCCCGACCGGGTTGCGGCACGGTAGCTTTTCTGAATATCCTGTTTCTGCCGCCATCGGGAGAGCCAGTTGGAGCCGCCCTCGCCGGTGCCGGATGCGCCTGCATCTTGTGTCGCAGTCGGCTTCTGCAGGGAAGATTTTGCGGTTTTGGCACCCTTCTTACCCTGCATCTTGGCTTTCTTTTTCAGCTTTCTGGCGTAACGACTCTTGGAAATATCGTGGGTAGTCTCGGCAGTTTTTTCGCCCTCGCTTAAAGCCTGCGTGCCCACATTATCGTCCTCGTACTGGTCAACCTCCCGATGCACCGCAGACCGGGCGGCATGGGCGGCGTACATCTCCCGCTTCTGCGCCTTGCTCAACCGGCTCAGTTCGTCCGGGGTCAGTTCCGCCTTGCCAAACCGCAGATGCTGTGCCTTTTCCGCAGCTTTATCTGCATCGGTTTTCAGCTTTTTCTTTTTGAGCACCGTCTGCTCCACCTTGGCTTTTTTCGGAGGAGAACGGGTCTTTTTGGCGGACGTTTCCTCTTTGATGTTCAGCTTCGGTTCACTCATTTCTGTGCGCCCTCCGAGACCTCACCCAACTTGGTGGTCATAATGCGGTAGAGTTCCAGATCGGTGGGGAAACGGTCCACAAACGGCAGAATAACATTTCCGAAAAACAGCAGCCCTTCGCCCTCGCCGGAGTGGGTGACATAGGAAAGCTGATGGGGCGAAATATTGAGCTGCTTTGCAAGGATTTGTCTATCGCCCGCCGCCTGTTTCAGCATTGACAGGATGTTCACGTCCACCGTGATCTCCGGAGCGTGAGTTGCGGAGTGAAAAGGAATCGTATTGTTCATAGGCGTCACCTCCAAATTTTTGCAAACAAAAAAGACCCAATCGGGTCTTGCGTTACGAATCAGCGTTCGTTGTGGCGCTGCTGCTTTTTCTGCCACGCATCCAAAAGCTGAATGATTTTTTCTTCCATTTGCCGAGGCGTATAGCTGCGTGGAAAGTATTTTCGCAGGATGTCGTTTTTGATAGTTACGGTGTCCTGCTCACTCTTCTTTTCCTGCCCCAAAATATCAAACGCCTTTTCATAGGTGAACTCACCACACTGCGCCATCTTCTTTAGTTGCTGAGCCTGCGATACAGATGGGGCATTTTGGGTACCATCCATGGCTTCTAAAAATCCCGCTGTTGGCTTTCGTCCAGATAGGACAGCTCCACAGCGGGATTGAAGGCAATTTTCTTTTCGTCCACCATGTCCAGCAGTTCGGGAACGAGGTTTGTCAGGCGGATATAGCGTCGAACAGTATCGCCACTTATGCCTTGGCCTTTTGCGACCGCATCATCGTTGCGGAACTTCGCCGCAACTTGCGGCGAAGTTAAATCTGACCTAGCACCTTGATTTTTAGAGCTTCCAGCTTCATTTTGTAGGCGAAAGCCCTTTCACTTGGCAGGATGTGTTCACGTTGGAGATTGCTGTCCACCATCAATATCACAGCAGCATCGTCCGACATCTGCCGCACAATGACCGGCAGGGTATCCAGCCCGGCAAGTTTAGCCGCATACTGACGGCGATGCCCGGAGATGATCTCGTAGCCACCCTCTGGTCTGGGGCGGGCGATCAGCGGAGCCAGCACCCCGTACTGTGCGATGTTCTCTACCGTCCGGGTCATGGCTTCATCGTCCAACACCTTGAAGGGGTGGTTGGTGAAGGGGTGCAGCTCGTCGATGGGAATTTGCTGCACCTGTTCCCGTTGCTCCTCCTGTCGATTTTCCTCGGTGGAAAACAGGTCATCTAGCCCTTTCAGAGCTAAGTTTCCGCTGTCGATTGGCATCCGCCAGCACCTCCTTTGCAAGAGATTTGTAGGCTTCTGCCACCTTGCCTTTGGGGTCATAGGCAAAGATGCTTTTGCCTGCCGCACTGGTTTCTGCCGCACGGACGGAACGGGGAATGGTCTGCTCGAACACCTTCAGGTGTTTTCCGTATGCCTGCCGAATCAGGTTGCTGATCTGCTTTCCGTAGTTGGTGCGGCTGTCGGTCATGGTCAGTAGGATACCCTCGATTTTCAGCTTCGGGTTGATCTGCCGCCGGACCTTCTGCACGGTCTGCAAAAGCTGTTCCAAGCCTTTTGCAGACAGGTACTGCGCCTGCACAGGAATCAGGGCAGCGTCTGCCGCCGCCAGTGCGTTGATGGTGAGCATCCCCAGCGAGGGCATACAGTCCAGCAGGATATAATCATACTCCCGCTTTGCCCCCTCCAACACCTGTTTCAGCATCTTTTCACGGTTCATGCTGTTCACCAGAGCCACTTCCAGCCCTGCCAGTTCTATGTTCGCCGGAATCAAATCAACGCCCTCTGCGTGGTGCAGAATGCCCTCACCGGGCTGGATGGGCTGATCGTTCATGGCTTTTGCCATCAGGGTAGAAAGGGTGGTGGGCAGTTCATCGGGCTGCTGCCAGCCCATGCTGATGGTCAGGCTGCCCTGTGGGTCAGTGTCCACCAGCAGAACTTTTTTGCCCTCCATCGCCAGCCCGATGCTCAGATTTTCACAGGTGGTGCTTTTCCCCACACCGCCTTTTTGATTGGTGACTGCAATAATCGTAGCTTTCTTTGCGATAACATCACCCCGCTTTCGGAGAACCGCGTGCAAAGTCGTGGTTCGTCTTGTTCTGATAGTGCACGGCTTTCAGATCGGACATGAGAGCCTTCAGGTTTTTGTAAGAAACGTATTTGCTGGAATTTCGCAGCTGGTGGATAATGCAGTTCTGGATCTCCGTTTCCGGGGACACTGCATGGATGGCTGTATTGAAACCAGTCAAATTGTCTGTACATGCGATAAAAATATCCTCTACGCCCCGATTCCTCAGACCATTCAGTACGGTCGCCCAGAACTTTGCGCTCTCATTCTCGCCGACCCACATGCCCAGAACATCTTTGCGGCCGTCCAGATCAAGGCCGATGGCAATGTACACTGCTTTCTTTACGATCTGCCCTTCACTACGGACATGGTAGTGGATTGCATCCAGAAAAACTACGGCATAGATCGATTCCAGAGGCCGCTGCTGCCATTCCTTCGCCACAGGCAGGATCTTATCCGTAATCCGGCTTACCGTAGTGTCAGACACAGACAGCCCATAAATATCCTGAATATGCTCCTCGATGTCGCCGGTCGTCATGCCTTTCGCATACATGGACAGGATTTTCTCTTCGATATCCTGACTGATGCTGGTCTGGTTCTTTTTCAGAAGCTGCGGTTCAAACTCGCCTTTCCGGTCACGGGGAACAGAAACCTCGACATCGCCGAAACTGGTCCGCAGATTTTTGCTGCTGTGGCCGTTCCGGCTGTTGTCCGTAGCCTTGTTCTTATAGTCGTATTTGCTGTAACCAAGATCCTCATCCAGTTCAGCCTCCAGACCATTCTCCATGAATTCGGCAATAGTTTCCTTGAACAAGTCCTGGATGTCGTCCATGCTGTCGTTGTTTGCCATCTGCAGCAGTTCACGGATCTTTGCTCTACGGGCTTCGATTCTTTCGGGACATATCTTTTTCCTCCATTCTGACGCTTCTATTTTGCACCTCTTCGGAGGTTTACACAATTATTGGGATGGTCTCTTCATTACATTATATCCCATAGCAAGAAATGTTACAGCATAAATTTTAAAACCTGTTGCAACCATATCAGCCACTTCATTATTACATCCAAACAAACCTGCGTACTGCTTTCCTGCCACAAAAAATGCTATAGCTACGATGGCGATTGTGGCTGCTTTCTTTGCGATAATATCACCCCGCTTTCCGTGAGCCACGCGCAAAGTCGTGGTTCGTCTTATTCAGATAATAAAGATTTATAAATCAGCAGTTTGACTGCTATTCTTGTTTCCAATAAATGCCGATCTATGCGAACGAATATACGTTGATTTTTTTCTTTCTATTGCAGCATATTATGGCCATTTCCTCCCAAAAGAAACATACCACATGCCGGCTACTAATGTACATAATACTAACATTCTCAATATGGTGTGTCATGCATGCTTTGCTATAACAACTAATGTGGCGTGTTATCCACCAAAAAAGCAAGTAATCACACCGACTCCTTACTTTTTTGAATTTTCGGCATTCTTTATAGATTCACTGTGGCTTTTTTAGAAAGAGTGCCGATTTTCCTGTAGATTCCTTGTGTTTCGTTCTGTTTCGTATTATAATACAGTCGGTTTTAAGAGTTTGATCGTTTTTACGTTTCTTTTTTGCATACATTATTCCATACATCTCCATTCGACTTGTTCCATCGCATCGAAGTCACGCTCCCTTTATCCACGAAACGTAGGAGGCATTTCCCATGAAAAAGAACTCCAGCGCCACTTACCCTCTGCTTTTGCATAACAATAATATCCTGTACCGTACTGCGATTATTATCCGTAACTCCAACGGTGAAGTAAATACGCAAACCCAGATCGTTTTGTCTTTGCACAACAACCTGAAGAAAAAAATGAACAATCGCATCAACGAACTGAATCAGTTCAGCTTTACCTCTATTCCGCAGATTCGTGTCAAACTGACGCCCAATCCTACCGAGATTGATCAAGCGGAGGATCTGCGCATTATTATTTCTACCAATGTCAAGGCTCCTTATAATATCACCACTGAATTTTTTAATAAAGCTGAACTCTCGCACATTGTAGAAGTAGACTTTTCTCTTGATGCATCATCGGCACATAACAAGCCGAATGTCAACGCCATCTATGCTGCAGCCAGCATTGAAGCCATTGAAGATTTTTGTGTAGATGTCTTGACCGACATCGCAATGTATCATTCCTGGAGCGGTTTTACTTCCTCGACTAATGACCTTTCCTTTCGTCGAAATCTCTCCGGTGAAAAGTTAGACTACGCTTATGAACACCATCTGCCCATTCCGGAGAGTGTGAAACAGACCGCCCATGGTAATCCAAACTATTATTCATTCGCTTTTTCCTGCCATGATTCCGAATCCGGCAGCTTTAACTGTCAGAAGTACGAGGCTCTTTGGGTCGATTTTTTGAAACCGTATATTTTGGATGATTCCTTGGTTAGTCTTTCCTTGGAAGAACAACTGAATCACTTTACAAAAGACAAGCAACTTGCACGCCGAAAAATTGAGCGAGAGTATGCGAAGAATCCGATGCCGGGTCCCTATATTATGTTGATGATGCAACGCTGCCCAAAGCGAAATCTGGAAACCGAACGGATTCTAACTCTTTTCGGACGTGACAAGTGGAAGAATGGCACGGTAAAAATTGTTCCACTTGCAGCATATAATAAGGTAGCACGTTATTACCCCTATCTTGCTTTTTTCAAAATTATTCGTCCTAAGTGCTAATTCGAGCATTGGGTTTGGTGCGAAGCAGTCATCATACTATTTAGGGGTGATTTTATGGGTTACATCGCCTATCTGGATTTGCTTGGAACGAAAGATCTGTCCACACATGATGCCGATGCGTACCGCGACAGCATCAAGGTTTTTTCAGAATGTTTGGAACGCAGTCTTGCTGATGGCTGCGAGGCTTACGCTTTTAGCGATTGCGCTTACCTTGAATCCAAATCTCTTACACAAATTATTTCTACTCTAGATATCCTGCGTTCCGAACTGCTTATGCAACAGCGTTTTTTGACTGCAGCCGTAACATCTGGCACGCTTGGGGCTTCCGTTTTAAATAAAGGCGCGTTGCATTGCCAGAATTTTTCCGGTGCAGCAATCAGTCGTGTGTATGTGGCTCAAAGTAGTCTCAAAGGAATTGGAATCTTAATTGACCCCGCCCTCATTAATATGCGTAATCCGGCACAAAACAAATTCCCCAAAGTAAACTGCTTTTGGATTCACAACTTTTATGTGTCCAATATCAATAAGCTTTCCGAATTAACTCCATTTTATGATTTGCAAATCAATCCTGATGAAAATCAGCTTTCTGCTTATTTGGACTACACACTCCGTGAATACCGCAAGGCCAACATCAAATCCAAACGGTATGGCAGGTATTATATATCGCTACTTATTAATATCTTGTCGGCGGCCTCGTTGCGTATACCTGTTTCTGATGAACCTTTTTCCTCCCCGCTTTTGTGCCGTGTCTATAATGTATGTCGCCATGATGCATATTTCAGTCAGAACGCCCCCGGGTTTAGCTATATCTTCCTTTATCTACTTAACCGCCTCTATACAGAAAACGAATGTAGCAACTTCACGAAGGACTTTTTGAAAAAAATTCTCTCTCTCAATATTGTCAATTCTTACATTTCCGATTTTTCAAAGATTCCAATGGGGATTATGTCGCAACACGCCTTGGATAAGCTTGCAGAGGATTATTACTTGATTATTTCTGCAGACGACACCTATTGATCGTGCCATGTTGCTTGGATACGAGATTGCCATACAATTTCTGTCAGTTTATAAAATCACGAATAGCGTAGTAGCCTTATATTTTACGGATGATCTTTCCATAAAATATGAGGCTGTTCTCTTAAGTCGCTTGAGTGAACGATAAAGAACTTTTGCAAGAGCTCCTTTTGACCTGGCGCAGCAGAGAGATTCCTGTACTTGCCGGACAGTGTAAATGATATACACGCGTTTCTGCTCATCGTTCAGCATCCGAAAGAACTCTCGTACGATTGCGTCATGCTACATGCTATATGCTGCCGGTTGGTAGCGCGGTGTTTTCAGCAACTCCGTCCACGTTGGACGTATCTTTTTGTCGTGGTAGATCAGCATAAAGTCTTTATCCATAGACATTCCTTCTTAATATTTATTGATTTCAGGACGACAGTGTGATAAACATTATTATAAAATGTTGTATAAATAAGGCAGGTGTCACACTTGATTCGGAAAATAAATGTGGTGCGATATCGGAAACTGCAAAATTTAGAATTTTCATTCTCAAAGAAAATCAATGTTTTATCGGGAACAAATGGCACTTGTAAAACATCCTTGTTGCATATGGTGAGCAACTCGTTTCAAGCGGTCACTCAAAAATGTGATTGGACACAAGATAAATCTTGCTTGGAAGTTATAAAGCAAGTTAATAGCTTGGTTAATCCTAAAATTGAATCATTAACAAAAGGTGATAAAACACATAATGATCCCGCAATGGAGTTAAAGGTACCATTTTCACGGTGGACTATTATGGACACACACCAATTGAATTTAGAAAACACAACTCCAAATTGAATAACCGTTATGTTGTTAAGCCATGGTATCGCCCTGGAACAACTGAAAAATTGCCTTTCTGCCCCGTTATTTAGGACTAGTTCGTTTATACCCATTTGGCGAATATTTGAATGATGCAGCAGTGCAAAAGATAAAGAAAAATTTACCAAGTGAGTATCAACAGTTGATTACAAAACTTTATAGTAATTTGTCTGGCATTAACATATCCGCTGTGAGCTCACAGAAAATGGGCGACATAAAAACTCGTGCAGATTTTGAAAGCGACAAAGAAGGTATTGATTCTAATACAATTTCTGCCGGGGAAGACAATCTGTTTATTATTATTTGTGCATTAGTATCTCTTAGATATTACTTTGAAAATATTGCAAGTCATAATGACGTTGAAAGTATTCTGTTAATTGACGAATTTGATGCAACACTGCATCCCTCTTTACAAAATCGTTTGTTGAAAATATTTAGAGAGTATGCAGAAGCTTACAAAATTCAGATTATTTTTACAACGCAACAAATTGGAAAATATAAGTTAGATGCACGTTTTAATCGACAGAGGACATCGTTTTGCTTAATCTGGATGCAAAAGAATTGCTTGAGTCTCAACAGCTTCGTAGATTTTATAAGGCTTTTATCAATCTTGATCCTCCATATGTAAATAAAGGTGCACAACTTTATAAAAATGCTTTTTGTGAGGCGGACCATAGAACACTTAGCGAGTTGGTAAAACAGTGTCACCGTAAATGGATTGTCACGTATAATATTTGTCCATTAGTCGCTGAATTGTATAAACCGTATCGTAGTAGTTATCTTGATGTGACGTATAGTATTCAGTCCAGCAAAAAAGCACAAGAATATATATTTTTTTTTTTTTTTTAGTAATAATCTTGTGCTACCCGATGCCATAGATCTACGTCCCAAAGAACAACTTAATCAAGTGAAATTATACGGAATTTATGTAAGCATCCCTATCTGAAGTTTAAATAAGAAAATCTGCTATTTCACAAAAAAGGAGAACCTCCCAACTATGAACAGGAGGTTCTCCTTTCACTTGATAGACGAACCTGTTAGGATAAAACAAATTCACTGGATATTTGCATTTATGATGTAGAAGTGTTAGCTTTGACTGTCTTTCTTTTCGATGCACTGCTTAAGGACATCGCAGAATGCCATATCATCATCTACGGCGGCGATTGCAGCGTTGATCAAAGTTTCACGGTCAGTATTGCCCCAGTTGATGTGCAAACCGTATTCTAACGCCATGCAGCGAATCA
>ERZ773216.4012-NODE-4012-length-10766-cov-19.089627_pt1 | contig 10766 bp, 8 predicted proteins | sample MGYA00511259_ERZ773216 | MGnify/ENA primary metagenome ERZ773216 (study PRJEB29015, sample SAMEA2737764) | human gut metagenome | biome: human gut; feature: human-associated habitat; material: faeces | place: China | collected 2012 ... | reverse complement strand
CCAGCACCACAATAAAATGGAGAACACTGTTTTCAATGAGCATTTCTCCCAGTCCCAGTAGCTTTGCCGCTCCCCGGACCAGTACGATGCAGAGGGGATGGAGCACATACATGGCTGTGGAAAATTCCCGGACTTTCCTGGACTCGCCCTTGTTTCCGCCCAGCAGCAGAGAAAAAAGGCATACTATGCACAGGGGGAGGGCGAGGTACATGCTGTCGTGGCGCTGGACATCCATGCGATGGAGCCACAGCCCCTCGGCGCTCATGGCTGCCAGAGAGAGGAAGAAGCCCGCCAGAGACAGCTTTTGGTTCCACCGCCTTCCGGCGGCCCCAAGCAGAAGGAACAGTGGCGCAAAGAACAGGCCATTGCGGGTATAGCCGCACAGTGTAAAAATGCCGTCGTAAAGGGTCCGAAGCAGCGGGATCTGGGAAACCAGTCCATAGTAACTGTCCCCGCCCAGACCGATGAGATAGAGTAGCGCCGCCACAGGCAGAGCCACCCGCAGGCCCAGCCGGCTGAGCCACCGGGCGATGACGATGCCCAGAATGGTCGCCGGGAAATACCACAGGTGGTAGAAGGTGCCGTCCACCAGCAGTTTCCGCAAAACATCCGCCGGACCGGTGAAGCTGCCGGCATAGAGATTCACTGGCAGATACAAAAGGATGCAGACGCCGTAGAGCAGGCAGAGCTTTTTCAGCTGCCGCCCCACACCAGCCCAGTGATTCCGGCTCAGAAAGTACCCAGTGGTCATCAGAAAGAATGGGACTGCCACCCGGGCCAGTACCCGGGTAAGCCAGAAATCAGCCATGGCAGACACATCCGCCAGGGGCGAGGTGTGGTTCATCACCACCAGCAGGACTGCCGCCAGACGAAAGAGGTCCAAAGTCGGGACGGTTTTCTTAGCCGTTCTCATGGGTATCCCCCCACCATGTCAGGATAAATCCCTCCACATTGTCGCCGGATATCTGGCAGCAGCCCTCCGGCACTTCCACCTCTGTGACGGCTCCGGCGGCGGGCACATAGAACACCTGGGCCATGCGGCCGTTTTCCAGAGCGACGCTCCGGGGACCCTGCCGCAAAAAGTCCCGGTACTCCTCCAGACACAGCCCGTTGGTTTCCATCAGCTGGGCGTGGGGCGCCCCCACATAGCGGAAGTGCCACGGCTCAGCCGAGATCCCGGTGACTTCCTCCTTGCCCCGCTGGTAGCGTTCGATAAAGCCGTACCGGGCCGCCAGACGCCTAAATCTTCCGCAGACGCCGTCATAGGGAAAGGCAGGCCGGATGAAGTCGATGTATCCGGCAGCCTTTCCCAGGTCGATGGCGAGGCCGGTCTGATGCTCACTGCATCCTGGAAGGGCCACATACTGGCGGGTAAATGTCTCCCCATGCTCCGCCATGGAGTCGTCCCAGATCCGCTGCTGTTCCTGCTGGCTCCGCCAGCCGGACACCGGCACGATCTCCCGCTGTCCCCCCGCCTTTTGGATACAGGCAGACAGTAGCTGCCGTGCCCGGCTTTCAAGAAGAATGTCGGGGTGGTGCGGGTCCACCGAGGTCAGCGCAGATCGCTCTTTTTCATGCAGGGGATGCGCCCGGTTGACCAGGACCAGCGGCCCCTGAAAAATCTGCTCCCGGGGAATCGACACGGTTCTCATCCCGCCACCCCCAACTCGATCAGGCGGGTCACCAGCTCCCCAAAGGAAATGCCGATGCCCTGCATCATGCTGGGGTAGCGGCTGTGGGCGGTGAAGCCGGGGATGGTGTTGACCTCATTGAAGACGATCTCCCCATCCGGGGTGAGGAACAGATCCACCCGGGCGAATACCCGGCAGTCCAGGGCACGGTAAATGGTTTTTGCCGCTGCCTGGATCTCTGCCGCCTTCTCCGGCGGGATGCGGGCGGGACAGTGGATGGCGGAGGTCTTTAAGGTGTACTTCTCCTCATAGTTGAAAAAGCCCTCCGACAGCGCAATCTCGTCCACCAGACCCACGGTCAGTTCCTCGTTGCCCATGACCGCGCAGCCCACCTCAAAGCCGGGGATCGTCTCCTCCAGGATCACGGCGCTGTCGTGGCGGAAGGCCTCCTCCATGGCGGCGGGCAGCTCTTCCGGCCCGGAGACTTTGGTGATACCGAAGGAGGAACCGGCCCGGACCGGCTTGACAAACACCGGGTATCCCAGTTCCTCCGCTGCCTGGGCGATCCGGCTGAAATCATCGCTGGAATGAAAGACGTGGCTCCGGGGGACCCGGATGCCGGCCAGGGCCGCCAGCTGGTGGGCCCGGTCCTTGTCCATGCACAAGGCGCTGGACAATGTCCCGCAGCCGATGACCGGGACCCCGGCCAGTTCAAAGAGTCCCTGTACCGTACCGTCCTCGCCGTTCTTGCCGTGGAGGACTGGGAATACCGCGTCAAAGAGGAGACGGCGGCCGGAGCCGTCCAGCAGTAGTAAAGCGTGGGCCTCCCGTTCCACCAGTGGGGTGCAGGGGATACAGTCTGCCGCCTGCTGCCAAGTACCGTCCTCCAGCCGGGAGAGGTCGCCGGTATAGCAGAGCCACTTCCCCTCCCGTGTGATGCCCACAGCCAAAGGAGTATAGCGGGCGGGGTCCATGTGGGACAGCACCGCATAGGCGGAATGGAGAGAAACTTCGTACTCCGTGGAGCATCCGCCGAAGAGAACGAGAATGGTTTTCATGGGATAAGACCTCCTAATCAAAATAAAGCGCCTGGTTCTGATACTGAAATGGTACCAGAACCAGGCGTTTCATACTTGTCTATCTACCAACGGATGCCTTGCAAGTTTTCTGCGAAATTCTTGTGATTTTCTTACGGCGCTTCTGAATGGTCTGACGGAAGACAGATGGTGAAGGTGATCCGATCCTCGGTGCTGTCCGCCCGAATGGTCCCGCCGTGGAGCTCCACGATCTCCTTGGCGATGGCTAAGCCAAGGCCCGCACCACCTGTCCGGGTGGCGCGGGAGCTGTCCAGACGGAAGAACTGTTCAAAGATCCGGTCCAATTTCTCCTGGGGGATGTTCTTTCCCGCATTGGAGAAGGTGAGTACGATTTTCCCGGCCTCTATCCGTCCGGCAATTTCCACCGTGCTGTCCGGCAGGCTATAATAAGACGCGTTGCGCAGGAGATTATCAAAGACCCTTGCCAGCTTATCCGGGTCACAGGAATAGTGCAGCTTGGGCGGCAGATCCAGGCTGCATGACAGCCCCGATTCTGCGAAAATGGGGCGGAATTCGCTGGCGACCTGCTCCAGCATCCGCGTCAGGTCCACGCTCTGCCGCTCCAGCTCCAGGCGAGAGAGGTTGAAGCGGGTGATGTCGAAGAACTCGTTGATGAGGTCCTCCAGCCGCTCCGCCTTCTCCAGGGCGATGCCGGTGTACCTGGCCCGGATCTCCGGGGAGATCTGAGGCTCATCCCGCAGGAGGGTCAGGTAGCCGATGACGCTGGTCAGGGGCGTTTTCAGGTCGTGGGCCAGATAGACGATTAGGTCGTTTTTCCGCTGTTCTGCCTCCCGGGCTGCCCGGGCGTCCCGGAGAGCCTGCTCCCGGGCCAGATTCAGCTGGATGGAGATGTCCTCCAGGGAATCCGGCAGCTGGATGGGCTCCTCACTGGGGCGGGATAATTGCTCTGCCGCATTGGCCACCACGTCCAGCTGCTTGATGGGCTTGGAGATAAAATAGAAGCTGATGACCACCCAGCCCGCCAGCACTGTGACGATGCAGACCAGAACGATGTAGTCTCGAACCCAATTCAGGAAGTCGTAGAGCGGCGAGGGCTGCCAGGTGATGCTGGCGCAGATGATGAAGCCCAGGAATGCCAAGGCCATCACTGCGACCACCCAAGCCATGAGGACCAGCAGGTAGCCGCCCCAGATGCGCAAAGATCTCCGGCGGCTGCGGGTATTTCCTTTCTTACTCAATGGTGTACCCCACCCCCCAAACGGTCTTGATGAATTTGGGCTTTCGGCTGGGCTCGTGCATCTTTTCCCGTAGCCGGGCGATGTGACTCATGACGGTGTTGTTGCTGTCCATAAACGCCTCGCCCCAAACATGTTCAAACAGTTCCTCGCTGGACACCACATTCCCCCGGTGCTCACATAGATACCAGAGAATGGAGAATTCCAAGGGCGTCAGGGCCAGTTCCTCGCCGAACAGGACGCACTTGTGAGTGGCCTTGGAGATCTGAAGGCCTCGAAAGTCGTATTCGGTGACCTCCTGGACTGTCCCCTCCCTGGGGTTGTACCGGGTGTAGCGGCGCAGCTGAGTCTTGACCCGGGCCACCAGTTCCAGAGGATTGAAGGGCTTGGTGATGTAGTCGTCCGCTCCCAAGGTCAGCCCCATGATCTTGTCCATATCCTCCACCTTTGCGGTGAGCATGATGATGGGGAACAGGTGGTCCTCCCGGATGCGCTGGCAGAGGGTAAAGCCGTCCATGTCCGGCAGCATCACATCCAGCACCGCCAGATTCAAGCGTGTCGTCCGCACACAAGCCAGGGCGTCGGAGGCATTATAGAATTTGTGGATGGTGAAGCCTTCGTTTTTCAGATAGACCTCCACCAGATCTGCGATCGCAGTCTCGTCATCGACGACTAAAATATGTGTAGCCATAGTTGCCGGCCTTTCGTGTTTTTCTGCATTATAGCACGGAACGTATAAAAAAGCGAGTATGACTCTTGATTTTTCCTAAACATGTCCTAAAGGGGACTGTTGCGGTCTCCTGTCTGCGCAAAATTCTCACCAGACTGTATCGAAACTACGATCTTCCAGACTCCTGATTTCGTAGGGTCGAAGTCGTGAAGCTGCGCCGCAGTGCTCTGTCATCCTTCGCTGGCAGGATCGGTCTCTCCCTTGCCTTTTCCACGGCGGACTCCTTCATCATGTGGTACATGCCGATTTCCTTCAGCGAAGTTTTTTCAAATCCGAATACGCCGTAGAATTTTCCGAGGATGTCCCTGTCCTTCTTCGGGAGAGCATCAAATAGTTCCTGCAGCAGCTCAATGCAGACTTTTCGATACACGACCTGCTCCGCAGAAACAGAGAGATTCCCAGGCATCAGCCGCTCAAAGGGATCACCGTCATAGCTCCCAGGGATAAGATCATTGACACCAACAAAATGGGTGTTGTAACGGATGTGCTTGACAGCCTGTTCCAGAAGGACATCCATTTTCTCCGCGATCTCTTCGATGCTGAACTGACCTGAATGATATAGCCTTTGTGCCTGCCGGACAGCATCCATCTCGTGCTTGCTCAGAGAAAGATTTCCGATATGTTGCTCCAGCCAACGGGTCATCCGGCCTTTCAGATGTGGGTACAGGTAGGTGGCAAGCACAGCACGGCTCTCATCGTATTCTCTGCTCTGGACCCGTGTCAGAAATTCCAACGCACCCTCGCCGCAAAGATCCTCCAGAATCGTTTTCGTATAGCCGGACAACTCTCCCGGTCTTTCCCTGTCCATATGCAGACAGTTGAACTCTCTGGCAGTCTCCCGGGCGATGCGCCGGATCAGCCCGAGATTCCTGCGGTACAACTCCTCCAGCGCGCGCTCATCACCGCCGTAATATCGGCGGACCAATTCCTCATTGGTCATGGGTCCCACCCGCCTTTGCTTTCGGTGGACGCCCTCGGGGCTTGCTCACTCTGGTGATGCGGCAATATTCATACACTTGCGCAGTAGATATTTGTTCAGAAAACTCCTCAACAGAGATATCCGGGCTGCGCAGCGCATCGTAGAGCCGGTCTCGCACATGATCCTTGGCTCTTCTGGCATCCTCCTGAGAGATAGCTCCCCGCTGCATATCCTTCGTGATCCTGGAAAAGGCAGTCAGCTTGGCCTTCACCTTGGGGTTGTTCTTTGCCAGTTCCTTTTGAACTTCCACCGTGCCAAATTGCCGACAGGTGTAGCCAGGAGCGTGGGGACAGGCCCCTTCGCAGTACAAAGCGTGGACGCCGCTCTTCAGCATGAAGTATTTCCCGCAGATGATGCAGCGGCGGATGTTGTGTCCGCTATTCAGGGCCAGCATATAGTCTGCCTTCATCAGCGCCTGTAAGCTGTCCGTCACATGCTCCTGACAGATGGCCATGGAGCCGTCCGGCAGCTCCCGCGGGACATAGGAGAGCATATATTCATCGTGTCTCCTGTAGCAGTCCCCGTGGTAAGTGATGGGGTTGACGATCAGCTTCTCTGCGGTGCGATCATCGTTATAGAAACCATAGAGCGCTGCCGCATAACTTTCCGGCCCATTGGTCGTGAGTGTGGAGAGGATAAACTTGATGAAATTCCGGATGGTAGGAACAAAGGCACGGATGTCGTGAAGATACATCATGTAGCGGTCGATGTATTTCTTGTAGGCACTCCAGGTATCTTCGCACGCTCCCAGGAGGCGAAACATCTCGTAATAAAACAACTCGCCCTTTTCCTCGCTGCCCTCTCTGCGACGAAACAGATCCAGCAGTCCCAAGGAGATTTCAGGATCGCTGTCCCCATCATCGCTCTGGAAGAATTCTTCCGCTGAGGCGCTGAGAAGTTTTGTCTGATCATCCTCTGAAAGGCTGTGCTCCTCGGGAGGAAACAAGCTGAACTGTCCTGTGATCTCCCGTATCACCGAAAAGAAAGCGTCATAGCAATCGTCCGGTAGCAAGCGGAACACAGTATATCGGCGAAGTTCCTGACAGAGCTGCTCCATCTCATCATTCAGTTTCCACCAAAGTTCACTCTTGCGGACATACTCGTAGATGTCCATAAGGGTACGGATGCGCACCATCCGTTCGTGCAGAGGGTGGTAGTCATCCGGTGATAGATTCAGCAGATCTTCGGTCAGCCTGCCTGCCTCAAACTGCTGCCCGTTCAGCTCCAAGGTGCTGCCGTAGGTATAGAATATGATGCTCCCCTCCATTTCCGCTGGCCCCCTCCTCTGCAATAATTTGTCCTACTTGATTTTTAATCTGTCCATGCTTTTTATCAGGATACCATCTTTTCCACCACAATACAAGCAGAGGGGCAAGGGGATGCTCAAAAGTCCTGTGGGCACTGCTCCTCTAAAAGAATACTACTCCCACTTCTTTCGAGGTGGGAGATTTTTGTATTCAGATATTTTGAATTGGAGGTACTGACTATGAGCAACAAAATGGACCGTCCTCTGGTCACGGTGGACGGTAGGACGCTGATGGACCGTCCGCTGGAGCCGCCCAATTTTGTGGTGGACACGCTGATCTCTCAGGGTCTGCATATCCTGGCGGGTTCACCCAAGGTGGGCAAGTCCTGGCTGGCCCTGTGGCTGGCGGTGACGGTGGCCAAGGGAGAACCGGTCTGGGGAATGAGCGTGAAGCAGGGCACCACCCTCTATCTCTGCCTGGAGGACTCCGTCCTTCGCATCCAGAACCGCCTCTTCGAGATCACAGAGGACGCGCCGGACAGCGTCCATTTCTGTACGGAGTGCGCTCCCATCGGCCAGGGGCTGGAGGAGCAGGTGGAGGGCTTCCTCGTAGCTCACCCAGATACTGTTCTGGTCCTCGTCGATACGCTGCAGATGGTCCGCCCCGTCCACGATGCCACCTACGCCAATGACTACCGGGACCTGTCCGTGCTGAAGCGGCTGGCGGACAAGCACGGCATCGCCATCCTGCTGATCCATCATCTGCGAAAGGAAACTGCCGATGATGTGTTCAACCGTATCTCCGGTACGACAGCCATCAGCGGGGCGGTGGATTCCAGTTTTACTCTGGTGGAAGATCGGCGCGGCAGCGGTAAGGCGAAGCTCTCCTGCATCGGTCGTGACATTGAATACCGGGAGTTGTCTCTGGAACGCAACGTTGAAAACATGTGGGAGATGGTAGCAGACAGCAGAACGCAGCCGGAGCTACTGGGCGACCGGATCACCTATCTGGTCTCTGAACTGATGCGCGACCGTACGAAATTTATCGGCACTCCCACAGAGCTGTCTGAAAAAATCGACCCTGTCGGTATGGAGCGTATCTCGCCTAAGAAAGTGTCCCGCCTGATCCTGCAAAACCTTGACGCGCTAAGCAAAATCGGAATTTCCGGTATGGTGCGCCGCAGCAACGGGAAGCGGCTCATCGAGCTGCGCCGTGCCGAAAGTGACGATGCCCAGGGTGTACCTGTGGTCGCCCCTGTTGACCCTGTTGGGGCGCTGTGCGGCGATTTGCGGGAGATTGCCGGGCATGGCGAGTAAACACCCGCAGGGAAAAAGAAACGCCGTTTGTGGCCATTTGTGGCCGAAAGCGGAGCGCGGGTGTTCGGTGCAGGGAAATCACCTCCTTGGAGGTGGCCAGCATCGCGTTTGTCTGGTCTGCGGCAACGCCGCTGCCTGACTTCCGCATGAATTCCGGGCAGAAGCCCGGGCCCACTTTATCTACGATTTGGAGGAAACGACATGAAAAAAGATGTTAAATTCAGCACCCGCATGGCGTCCACAGACCGGGAGGCCATCAAGGAGTTGGCGAAGCAGTCCGGGATGTCCATGAGCGACTACGTCACTGCCTGCTGCCTGGGAAAGCAGGTGGTGGTCATCGACGGCCTGAAAGAAGTGCTGAAGGAGCTGAAGTCCATCGGCAGAAATCTGAACCAGCTCGTCACCCTGGCGCACATGGGACGAGTGACCGTGATCGATCTGGAAAGCGTATGTCGGGCGTTCTCTGAACTCTGTGGTGCCGTTCGGATGATCCTTGAACGAAAGCGCTGGTAAGCTATGGCTATCATCAGCTTCACAAACTACAAGCGGGGCCAGACCACCGGATGCATGAGCGCCGTGATGCGGTATACCATGCAGGATAAAAAGACCGAGTTCGAGGGGCAGCAGTTGGTCACAGGTATCAACTGTCAGCCGGAATCTGTCTACGCGGATTTCATGACCACCAAGCGGCTCTACCACAAGACGGACGGTGTACTGTTCTATCACATGGTACAGAGCTTCCCGAAAGGCGAAGCAGTCGACCCGGTCACCGCTCACGCGGCCGCGCTGAAGCTGGCCGAGTACTATGAGGGATACGAAGTTCTGGTCTGCACCCACACAGACCGTGAGCACATCCATTCCCACTTCCTCATCAACTCGGTCAATTTCGATACCGGACGGAAACTGCATATCGCAAAGGAGCAGCTCCAGGAACTGCGGCAACGTAACGACATGGTCTGCAAGGAGTTTTCACTTCCTGTATTTCAACCCAGGGAACAAAAGCAGAAAACAAAGACTATGACCATCGGAGAGTATCACACGGCAGCCCGCGGTCAGAGCAAGAAGCTGCAGCTCACGAATATCATCAATGACTGTATGCGCCACGCTTCCAACCGCGAGGAGTTCATTGCGCTGATGGAGAGCGAGGGCTACAAGGTTCGCTGGGAAAAGTCCCGAAAGAATATCACCTATACCACGCCGAGTGGCTGGCAGTGTCGGGACCGTTTGCTGTTCGGTGACAAATATCTAAAGGAGAACATGGAATATGAATTCAGGATCAGAGAAGAAATTATCTATGGACGAGCTCATGGCCCTGAACCGGCCCGAGCCTTCACCGCAGCCGACAGCGCAGGAGTCGAGTTCACCGATCACGCCCATTGTCATCCAGTGTCCGTTGCCGGAGGCTCTGACGATGCTGACACAGAAGACAGAATCCATCGGGTGGGAAGTGCGTGGAATGCGGGAGTATCTTCCGAACCTGAGATCACACACAGACCTGACAGCGGTGCAGAACAGCATGGCGGAGATCCAGAAATCGTTGACGGAGATGACCACTCTGCTGGAACAGGCTGGGAAGAAGAAAGAAAAGCATTCCTGCAAATGGCTGGACTGGCTTCCGGACTTCGACCTGATCGTAGTGGTCAAATGGATCGTACTGGTACTGCTCATCGTGGCGGCACTGCTGGGGATGGGGTATGGCACAGCGACAGTGGTCAGCAACATCCGCAACCTGTTTCTATGAAGCCGCTCCACGCTGGACTGTATGGTCTGGCGGTAACTGGAGCGTTACTGGATGATGGTAACGAAGATGTCGAGGAACGTTACCGCCGTATCCAGGCAGAACAGGAAGCCAAAAATATCGGCGCTGTCATCGGACTGGTGGCCGGCGTAGCCATGGTGCTCACACAGGATGAGCAATCATCTACAGAACAGCAGTGGACCGAAGATCAGCAGGCAGAACAAACACAGCAGCAGACCATGTAACGGTCTGCTATTTTTGTTGCCTGACTGTAGCGTCAGGGGAAAGGAACGATATGGCGTATAAATTCAAATACAATGAGCGTCCCCGCTCCTACAGTGAAGAAAAGCATGGAGATGAGGATATTCCCTCTGCCAAGGCAGTGCGGGATACCGCAGTGGAAGAAAGGGACGACAAGATTATAAAAAGCCGCCGACAGCATGTATGCGGCAGAGAGTACATTGTGTTCGCGGAATTCAGTTTCGGAGGAACGCAATCTACGGTCGATCTTATGAAACAGGTCATCGACCTGGAGCAGGACGCAAAAAATATTTCCGCCTGAAAAACAGGTTCGCATAGACAAACAAACCGATTGAGGGTATTGTATGGTTGCAATCTCTCAATCGGTTTGGCATTTTATGAAGGAGGTCAATATGTTACAGCCAAACCAAAAGATCACGGCGCTCTATTGCCGTCTGTCCCGAGATGATAATCTGGAGGGCGACTCCAACAGTATCCAGAACCAAGAGTTAATATGTAAAGGGTGGTTTCTGCCATCTAATACATATGACTGCGGCTCATTTGTGGTGAATGGAACAGCAGTTGTAGGAAA
>ERZ773216.4011-NODE-4011-length-10775-cov-3.220522_pt1 | contig 10775 bp, 12 predicted proteins | sample MGYA00511259_ERZ773216 | MGnify/ENA primary metagenome ERZ773216 (study PRJEB29015, sample SAMEA2737764) | human gut metagenome | biome: human gut; feature: human-associated habitat; material: faeces | place: China | collected 2012 ... | reverse complement strand
CGGCAGTGATGGGTGTGCGTGAATTTTACGGCGGTGACCTGCAGGGAATTATGAACAAACTGGATTATCTGCAGGATCTGGGAGTCGAGGTTATTTATTTAAATCCGATTTTTGTTTCTCCAAGTAATCATAAGTATGACTGTCAGGATTATGATTATGTGGATCCACATTACGGCAGGATTGTAGAAGATTGTAATGAGGGAATCCTTCTTGGAGACGACGATGATAATTCCCATGCATGGAAATATATCAAACGCGTGACAGATAAGAAGAATCTGGAAGCAAGTAATGAGCTTTTTGCGAAACTGACAGCAGAGATCCACAGAAGAGGAATGAAGATCATTCTGGATGGTGTGTTCAATCACTGCGGTTCTTTTAATAAGTGGATGGACAGAGAACGTATTTATGAGAATCAGGAAGGATATCCGAAAGGAGCTTATATTTCTGCGGACAGTCCCTATCGTAATTTCTTTTCCTTTAATGATCCTAATGCATGGCCACATAACACCTCCTATGATGGATGGTGGGCACACGATACACTGCCTAAATTAAATTATGAGGGTTCCAGAGAACTTTATGATTATATTCTTCGTGTTGGACAGAAATGGGTATCTGCTCCTTATAATGTAGATGGTTGGAGACTGGATGTGGCGGCGGATCTGGGACACAGCAATGATTTTAACCATCAGTTCTGGAAAGATTTCCGGAAGGCAGTGAAAGCTGCCAATCCAAATGCCATTATCCTGGCAGAGCATTACGGTAATCCGGAAGGCTGGCTGAAAGGTGATGAATGGGATACAGTCATGAACTATGACGCATTTATGGAGCCGCTGACCTGGTTCCTGACAGGTATGGAGAAGCACAGTGACGAGTATCGTGAAGACTTGTTAGGAAACAGTGAGGCTTTTATCGGAGCTATGAAAACGCACATGAGAGCGCTTCATATGTCTGCACTTCAGACAGCCATGAATGAATTGTCAAATCATGACCATTCCAGATTCCTGACCAGAACCAATCACAGGGTAGGACGAATTTCTTATGCAGGTCCGGAGGCGGCATCTGAGGGAGTAAATCCGGCAGTTATGCGTGAGGCGGTTACCATCCAGATGACCTGGCCGGGCGCACCGACTGTATATTACGGAGATGAGGCAGGACTCTGTGGATTCACAGATCCGGATAACAGACGTACTTATCCCTGGGGACGTGAGGATTATCAGATGATCGACTTCCACAGGGTAATGATCCGTATCCATAAGAAATATGAAGTGTTAAAAACGGGATCACTGGGATTTCTCTGGAATGATTATCAGGGACTTTGTTATGCGAGATTTTCTCATGATGAACAGATAATTGTGATCGTAAATAATCAGGAAGAAGGCAGGGAAGTGGAGATACGGTTAGGACAGGCAGGAATCAGCCGTCTGGAAGATACAAAGCTGAAACGTGTTGTCATGACATCTGCAGTGGGATTTACGGAAGAATGTAAAGAATATACAGCAGCAGCCGGAATTCTGAAGATCACAATGCCGGCATTTGGTGCAGTGGTCTTACATCATAAAAATTAACAAAATGCGAAGCGGATGATCTTATCCGCCTGACCCGGACGGCAGCCTCTTGCGGAAGAAGGGGCTGCCGCTTTATAATATAACAAAAAAAGATCCAGACAAATGTCTGAATCTTTTGATGGATGGAGAAGGATTCGAACCTTCGAAAGCGTTGCTAACAGATTTACAGTCTGCCCCCTTTGGCCACTCGGGAATCCATCCTTAAACCGAAACTTATTATATATGAAATATTTAAATAATGCAAGCACTTTTTTATAAATTGCAGAAAATTATTATATATTGGTGTATTGCCGGACTTTTTTGCATATCTTCCGGGGAATTTTGTTTGTTATTTTTTTGGCAAAAGAGTAGACGAAAAAGCAGAAATCTGGTAATATAACCATATCTGGATATAGATGTAATTCCATATCGGAGATTAATTAGGGTAACTGAGAATGAACACAGTTACTACAGATTAGGAGGAATTTATCATGTTAGTAAATGCAACAGAAATGCTGAAAAAAGCAAAAGCAGGTCATTATGCAGTTGGACAGTTCAACATCAACAACCTTGAGTGGACAAAGGCTATCCTTTTAACAGCTCAGGAACTGAACTCTCCTGTAATCCTTGGTGTATCCGAAGGTGCTGGTAAATATATGACTGGTTATAAAACAGTTGTTGGTATGGTTAACGGAATGATGGAAGAACTGAACATCACAGTTCCTGTAGCTCTTCACCTTGACCACGGCAGCTATGAAGGATGCTTAAAATGCGTTGAAGCAGGATTCTCATCCATCATGTTCGACGGATCTCATTATCCGATCGAAGAGAACGTTGCAAAAACTAAAGAACTGGTTAAGATCGTTGCTGAACACGGAATGTCTCTGGAAGCAGAAGTTGGTTCCATCGGTGGTGAAGAAGACGGTGTTGTAGGAATGGGCGAATGCGCAGATCCTCAGGAATGCAAGATGATCGCAGACCTTGGCATTGACTTCCTTGCAGCTGGTATCGGTAACATCCACGGAAAATATCCGGCTAACTGGAAAGGATTAAGCTTTGAGACTCTGGATGCAATCCAGAAACTGACAGGAGAGATGCCTCTGGTACTTCACGGTGGCACAGGTATCCCGGCAGATATGATCAAGAAAGCTATCGACCTTGGCGTATCCAAGATCAATGTAAACACAGAATGCCAGCTTTCTTTCGCAGCAGCTACACGTAAATACATCGAAGAAGGAAAAGATCAGCAGGGTAAAGGATATGATCCTCGTAAACTTCTTGCACCTGGCTTCGAAGCAATCAAAGCTACTGTTAAAGAGAAAATGGAATTATTCGGATCAGTAGACAAAGCCTGAGACATAAAGGCATAAAGAGAGAACAGACTCTGACAGGATTGACCTGACGGGGTCTGTTTTTTTCTTCTTTTTATGACATAAAAAATGTATATATAAAAAAATCAATATCTGAAAAATTTATCATGTTTCTTGATTTTTTATCATGGCGAAATCCTGCTGAAAAATTTACAATATACTCAAGTTAAGAAACAGAAAACGTCATAGGAAAAGGAGAGAAAACGATTATGAAGATGAAGAAAGTAACAGCAATGGGAATGGCAGTACTTATGGCAGCAACTATGATCCCGGCAGTACCGGCAATGGCTGATGACGCTGGAAAGGTTTATTACTTAAACTTCAAACCAGAGCAGGATGAAGACTGGCAGAACCTGGCAAAAGAATACACAGAGGAAACTGGTACAGAGGTAACTGTTGTTACAGCAGCTTCCGGACAGTATGAGACAACACTTCAGTCAGAAATGGCAAAGAGTGATGCTCCTACCTTATTCCAGGTAAACGGACCGGTTGGCTTGAAAAACTGGAAAGATTACTGCTATGACCTGAAAGATTCCGATATTTACTCACAGCTGACATCTGATTCCTACAGCTTAAAGGATGGAGATGCAGTGGACGGAATCGCATATGTAATCGAATCCTATGGTCTGATCGTAAATAAGACCTTACTTGAAAAAGCAGGATATACTCTGGACGATATTAAATCCTTTGATGATTTAAAGAAAGTTGCTGATGATATCCAGAGCAAAAAAGATGATCTGGGAATTAAGGGAGCATTTACTTCCGCAGGTATGGACGGATCCTCTGACTGGAGATTTAAAACTCATCTGGCAAACCTTCCAATCTACTATGAGTACAAAGAAGACGGAGTCGATGATACAGATGCGATCAAAGGTACATACCTTGATAACTACAAGAATGTATTTGATCTTTACATTACAGATTCTACCTGTGACGGTTCTGAGCTTTCTGCAAAAACTGCAGATGACTCCAGAAATGAATTTGTAAATAGTGAAGCAGTATTCTATCAGAATGGTTCCTGGGAATATAGTGAACTTGCTAAAACATTCAAAGATGATGAGCTGGCTATGATCCCGATTTACTTTGGTGTAGATGATGCAAACGAAGGTCTTGCAACTGGTACAGAGAATTACTGGTGTGTAAATAAGAATGCATCTGAAGCTGATGTAAAAGCAACACTTGATTTCATGAACTGGTGTGTAACCTCTGAAGCAGGAACAAAATCCATGGCTGAAGATATGGGATTCACAATTCCTTTCAAAACAGCAGAGGCACCAAGCAACGTATTTGTAAAACAGGATGCAGAGTATACAGAAGCTGGTCTGACACCTGTATCATGGAACTTCACAACAATGCCATCTGAAGAGTGGAAAAACTCTCTTGGATCTGCTCTTACAGCATATGCAGCAGGATCAGGTTCCTGGGATGATGTTAAGAGCGCGTTTGTTGACAACTGGGCAACAGAGAAGGCACTTTCTGAATAATGAATTAAAAAATAAGGGAGGCAGAGATTCCTGTCTCCCTTTTATAGATTCTAAGCAGAGAATGGGAAGAAGAGGAGAGATTTACCATGGTAGGAAAAACAATCAAAAAGTGGTGGCCAATTTTCGTCCTGCCTACACTGGCTGCATTTATAATTGGATTTTTGTGGCCGTTTATCTGGGGAATTTACCTTTCATTTTGTAAATTTACCACAGTGCAGGATGTTACTTTTGTAGGATTTTCAAACTATCAGAAAATATTACTTGACAATACTTTCAGCCATGCGTTCTGGCTGACTGTAGCATTTGCCTTTATATCCAGTATTCTGATCAATGTTCTGGCATTTGCCATTGCACTGGCGCTGACAAAGGGATTCAAGGGCACCAATGCATTCAGAACTGTATTCTTTATGCCAAACCTGATCGGTGGTATTGTTCTTGGATACATCTGGCAGACCTTATTAAATGGTCTGTTATCCAAATGGGGACAACCGCTGCTGGCTTTGTCTGCAAAGAACGGATTTATCGGTATGCTGATCCTTCTGTGCTGGCAGCAGATCGGATATATGATGATCATTTATGTGGCAGGTCTGAATAATGTTTCACCTGATCTTATCGAAGCGGCACAGATTGACGGAGCTACATCCAGACAGATTCTGTTCAAGATTAAAATACCGATGATCATGCCGTCTGTTACAATCTGTACCTTCCTTACACTGACAAATGGATTTAAAATGTTCGACCAGAACCTTTCTCTTACAGGTGGAGATCCTGCCAAGCAGTCTCAGCTCCTTGCCTTGAATATCTATGATACATTCTATGCACGAAGCGGACCACAGTGGAAGGGAATCGGTCAGGCAAAAGCGGTAGTATTCTTTATTCTGGTTGTAGCCATTGCCCTGATTCAGCTTAAAGCAACATCATCTAAGGAGGTACAACAGTAATGGAAAACAATAAAAAGAAAAGTATTATTCCTATAATTATATTAACCATACTGTCCCTTCTCTGGATTTATCCTATTATACTGATCCTTTTAAACTCTTTAAAAAAGGAATCAGCCATTACAACTACAGGAGTATTTGAACTTCCTCTGGGTGAAATATGGAATGGAGTTACAAACTATGTAGCCAGCGTAACACAGATGGATTTCCTGAAATCTTTCTGGTACAGCCTTGTGATCTCAGTTATGTCAGTAGTACTGATCCTGCTGTGCTGCTCTATGTGTGCATGGTATATTGTCCGTGTAAATGGAGCGCTTTCCAAGATTTTATACTATCTGTTCGTATTTAGTATGGTAGTTCCTTTCCAGATGGTTATGTTCACTCTGGCAAAGACGGCAGATACACTGAAACTGAACACTCCTTATAATATCTGTATTATTTATCTGGGATTTGGTGCAGGACTGGCAGTATTTATGTTCACCGGTTTTGTAAAGGGAATCCCACTGGAAATTGAAGAGGCTGCCCTGATCGATGGATGTAATCCGTTACAGGTATTTTTCAAGATCCTGATTCCAATCCTGAAGCCTACCATTATCTCCACTGCAATCCTTCAGCTGATGTGGGTATGGAATGACTATCTTCTGCCGACCCTGGTACTGGATATTAAGAAATACCGTACCATTCCTATTGATCTGTTTTATGATATCGAACGAATCGGAAATATTATTTCACCACCTTCAAGCATAATTGGTTTTAAACCAGATGGAAGCATCTACAATATTGGCAGCGATGGAAATCCTCTGGAGCACAATATTTTTAATGAATCTCTCAGAGATATCCTGAAGGAATCATTCTCGATGGATCAGGAATCATAAGAAAAAAGCAGTCTCACAAAAGATTACCATGACATTTTCTGGTAAATCCTGTGAAACTGCTTTTTATTATTCGTTCTCCATTCTTTCCTGCGTTATTGCAACAACCTTGATGCAGGATTTCATCATATTCACAAATTCTTCTGGCGGCAGCGGTTCTTTCTGCGAGATCCATCGGCCAAATGCACAGATTACTGCATCACAGAAAAAATTCACATAAAATTCCGCATCTGTTTTTTCTCCAAGAATTTCACGGATATCTTCTTCCATAAGGGGACTCACAATATCCCTGAAATGATTAATAAAAGAATTCTGATCTTCTACTTTCATTACCTTCCTGTAAAAATCTTTATTTTCATAAAGATATTTCTTCGATGTTATTTGAGGGATTGGCTTATCGAGGTATTGTTTATTTATTGAAAGAAAGGATTGAAAGAGATGAAAAAATATAAAGCGATTATTTATGATATTGATGGTACACTTTTAGATACTTTAAAAATGAATATGTACCCCCTTATGAAAATTATTAAAGAAGAAACAGGAGAAGATTGGACTTTTGAACAGGTTTTAAAATTTGCAGCCTATCCAGGTATGAAGGTCATGGAAGAATTAGGTGTTAAAGATCAAGAAAAAACCTATGCTAGATGGGTGCAATATGTAAATGACTATGAAGATGGTGCTACTTTATTTGAAGGATTTGAAGAAGTTTTGGAAACATTTAAAAACAAAAAAATCAAACAAGCAATTGTCTCTTCTAAACTTAGAGAACAATATGAAATTGATATTGTTTCTAAAGGAATTGATCAATACATGGAAGCTGTTATTTTACAAGATGATACTACTTTTCATAAACCTCATCCGGAACCACTATTAAAATGTATTGAAAAATTAAATTTAAAACCTGAAGAAGTTATTTATATTGGAGATGCACAATCGGATTATGAAGCATCTAAAAACGCACACATTGATTTTGGTCTTGCAAAATGGGGTAGTGTTGCTACGCAAGAAATACCAGCCACTTTGGTTTTCAAACAACCAAAGGACTTATTGCGATTATTAAAAAAATAATTTTTCTTTTAGAATTATTTGGTTTTTCTTTAGAAATAGTTCACGGCTTGTTCATATAACTTTTTTATGCTTTTTTTAACAAAAGGAGGCATCTATGAAGTTACGTTACATCTACCAAAGTGTTTTATTTATTATTGGACTATTCTTTATTTTATTAGGATTCGTTGGTTTATTGCTTCCAATTGCTCCTCAAGTTCCATTCTTTATTATTGGAGCAATTTGTTTAATGAAATCATCAAATCGTATTAGAGATTGTGTAAAACAACATGCCCTTTATAAAAAGCATTGTCAAAAATTTATAGAAAAATCGAAATTATTAAAGCGAATACTTGGTTAGTACTCGCTTTTTAGTATTTCTATAAAATTTTTTTGTAATAAAGAAGTAGGTTTCTTTTTTTTAATAAGGTGCCAATGATATAAAGGTATGTTTTCTTTAACCATTATTTTTACGTTTTCTGGTAAATCAAAAATAGCGACAATTTGTTTGTTATCAATAAAATCAGGTATTTCTTGATTTTGCATGGCTTGTCTAGCGACCATTATTTTTTCATCTTTAAGATCTTTTTCTGCAATGATTTTTTTAGAAGCGAAGGGATGTACTTTAAAAGCAAGAATATCTAAAGAATTTGTACTCTTTAAAGGAATTCCTTCATAAAGATTTCTATCGTAATCATGAATAAAAAGACCAAAATCAAGAAGATTTCTTTCTAATTGTTTTAATAATTTTTCTTTATCATCACTTAATAAATGAAATTGTACATGAGGATAACGTTCTTGAAAGAGTTTCATCATTTTCACAATTTCACTTAAATTATCTGTTTGCGCTGTTCCAATATAGAGAGGTCCTGTTAAAGGATCGCTTTTCATTTTTCTATTATTAAAGGATATGGATTTAAGAAAACAGAAAGGGAGGTCAAAGAAATGTGTGATTATGCAAACTATCTTGAAAGAAAAGCAAGAAATGAAGGAATTAGTCAAAGAATCAACCAAGGCAAAAAAATAGAACGTAAAGAAAAGAATATAGAGTATGTAAGAAAACTAATGGAAAGATTACAAATGTCATTTAAAGAAGCGGTTAGTTTATTAGAAATACCAGAAAAAGAAATTAAAGAAATAGAAAAATACTTTCAATCATAAATAATGAGCTTAAAGGTAAAAAAAGATATTTTTAATTAGAGTAAAAGAGGCTTTTGTAGCCTCTTTTTAAGCAAGTGTTTTTTTCACAAAATGCTTGAAATAAATACCATTAAGAATTGTTGTCATTAAATCCGAAATCGGTTCTGCTAGAACAACAGCATAAACTCCATAACTTGGTAAAATAAATGGTAATAGATAAATCAAAGGTATTAATAAAATGATTTTTCTAAAGAATGCAAAGAAAAATGCATTTTTTCCACAACCTAATGCATTATAGGTTTGTTGAAAAGTAGAGAAAGCACCCATGATAATAAAGCCAAAGATATAGATTCTTAATAATTGATAAGAAAGTTGAATTAACTGAGTATTATTAGCAAATAAGGAAACAAATACTTGAGGGAAGGCCTCCATTAGTAAAACACCAATAATTGAATAGGTTAAAGCTACTTTGATCGTAATTTTAATAGTCTCTTTTACACGATCATATTTTTTTGCGCCAAAATTGTAACTAATAATAGGTTGTGCTCCTTGGGCAATTCCTTCCATAGGAAGAGATAGGATTTGTGACATTGAAAGAAGTATTGTCATAGCACTTACCGATAAATCTCCACCATAAAGAAGAAGTTGTCTATTAAAGGCGACTTGTAAAATTCCTTCTGTTGATGACATAAAGAAAGGAGTAAAACCTAAACCTAATATCTTTTTCATAATATTTTTATCAAATAAAAGATATTCTTTTCTTATTTTTATAATTGTCTTTTTACCAAATAAAAAAGATAACACCCAAATACATGAGACGAATTGTGAAATAATGGTTGCAAGGGCAGCACCAGCAACATTCATATGTAAAACATAGATAAAGATAGGATCTAAAATAATATTTAAAATACCACCAATAAGTAAAGTCATCATGCCAAACTTCGCATAACCTTGAGTGTTGATAAAATAATTAAGACCGACTGTTAATTGGATAAACACAGTTCCAACTGCATAAATTCTTAAATAAGATAAAGCATAAGGAAGTGTTTTTTGACTTGCTCCAAAAAGAATAAGAATTTTATCACCCCAAACCAAAAGACAAAACATAATTATAAGAGAGGTCAAAATTAAACTACTAAACGCATTTCCTAAAATTCTTTCAGCTTCTTTGGGGTTCTTTTCTCCTAATTTAATAGAGGCAAGTGGAGCACCACCTCGACCAAAAAGATTACTAAAAGCAGTAATGATTGTAATAATTGATGTACATAAACCAATTCCTGCAATGGATAAACCACCATCGGGAAGTCTACCAATATAAATACGATCAACCATATTATAAATAAGTGTTGCAAGCTGTGCCAAAATGGATGGTAAAGCGAGCGAGAATAAAAGTGATGACACTTTTTCATTTTCTAATCGATGATTCATAAATACCTCCAAACAGTCTTAATTATAAATGTTTAATTATAAAGGTCAATATGATAAAATTATGGAAAGAAAGAAGGGAAAAGTATGGCATTATTTGATGACTTAACAAAAAAAGCGGTAAAGTTTACGGAAAAAACAATTGAAAAATCTTCTGAACTTGCAGATACTGCAAAAACGAAAGTAAGTATTAAAAGTGCAGAAGCTGATTTGGATGATCAATTCATTGAATTAGGAAAGTTGTATTATGAAGTTTTAAACAAGGACAATGTCTTTGATGAAAAAGCTGCTCCAGTTGTTCAAAAGATTGATGAAATCAATCAACGTATTGAAAGTTTGAAATTAAGCCTTGAAAAAGAATAACGCAATTACTGTTCATATTTACTATACTGGAGAAAATGGAAGTGCGAAAGCTTTTGTCAAAGAGATGTTAACAAGTGGTCTTGTTGATGAAATTAGAAAAGAAAAAGGAAATAGACGTTATGAATATTTCTTTTCAGTAGAAGCTGAAGAAACGGTTTTATTAGTGGATAGTTGGGATAATCAAGCAGCAATTGATTTACATCATGCTTCTAGTATCATGGATCAAATAACGGAACTAAGAATCAAATATCATCTACATATGAAAGTTGAACGTTATTTTTTAGATGAAACAGGAATACCAAAAGAAGATCAAAAGTTTATTCAAAAAGAAGATCAAAAGTTTATTCAAAAATAAGGGCCTATTGAGGAAATAGGTCCTTCAGACTATTAACATTTTATTTGTTAACAGTTTGAAAGAAGGCTACTAAAAAGGTCTTCTTTTGCTGTAAAAACACAGTATATTAGACAAAGAAGAGAGAAAAGGTAAAAAAAGAGTATGATAAAAAACGTTGATATAAAGGCAGAAAAAGAGGGAAAGATAGAAAAAGATAAAAAAATACAGAAAAAAAGCTTTACAAAAGGGAGAGGGGATGGT
>ERZ773216.4002-NODE-4002-length-10808-cov-2.962894_pt1 | contig 10808 bp, 7 predicted proteins | sample MGYA00511259_ERZ773216 | MGnify/ENA primary metagenome ERZ773216 (study PRJEB29015, sample SAMEA2737764) | human gut metagenome | biome: human gut; feature: human-associated habitat; material: faeces | place: China | collected 2012 ... | reverse complement strand
AAGCCGTAAATACTAGCCGGTACAGGGAAAGGCAAGACCTGCTTGCATAGTTCACCAAGAAACGTAATGATTACTATAACAGCAAACTGATTAAGTAATCGCATAGTATAGACCCTCTTTCATCTTAAAAATATTCGAAGGCTATTATACTACAATTTTCATAATTTGTATATTATATTTTACATAAAAATACAAATTCAACTAATAAATCGTAATTCAGGCAAAACCTCAAAAAAACTGTAAAATTATTCTTATTTAAGTAAAAATAACTTATTTTACTTAAATTTTATACATTTTATATATGTATTTTAACAATTTCAAAATTTAATCTATCTTAAAATTATACATATAATCACAATAAATTGCACAACATTTTATAACTTTTTGAGTTTGCTTAATTTTGCCATGAGTTTCTTCTTGCCATACTGTGGCATATCAAAATCAACAGTAACTTCGTAATCAGCTCCTGCTGCACAAATATCAATAACTTGTCCAATACCAAATTTAAAATGTCTTACCTTATCTCCAACCTCAAAATCTGGGTTGTAATCCTGTGGAACAGGCATTTTATAATTATTTACTGGTCTTTTTCTAAAATTAGGTCTAATAATCTGAGGCTGTGGAGTTTCTTCTATATTTCCCTTAGCCTTGTTTTTTATTTCAACACCCTGAAAAGCATTTTCATAATCTGCTGTTGGTATTTCCTTTAAAAATCTTGATGTAAGATTTGAAACATGTTTACCATTGTGCATTCTTGACTTAGCAGTTGTAAGGTATAACTGTTTCTTTGCTCTTGTAATACCTACATAGCAAAGGCGTCTTTCTTCTTCCATAGCATTCATATTTGCTGATTGTGTAGACATATAGCTAGGGAATATACCTTCTTCAAAGCCAATAATAAATACAGTATCAAACTCAAGACCCTTTGCACTATGTAATGTCATAAGTACAGTAGTATCCTGGTCTTCTGTAAAGGCATCTACATCTGCCACAAGTGCTACATCTTCAAGGAAAGCACTAACACTAGCGTCATCTGGATTTTGGTCTTCAAACTGAGCAGCCTTATTTAAAAGTTCGTGAATATTTTCTATTCTACCATTTGCCTGCTCTGTGCGTTCTATTCTTAATTCTTCAATATACAATGTTACAGCCAAAATTTTACCCAAAATTTCTGATGCAGACATAGTTTCAGCACAATTTCTTAAATCCTCAATAAGTCTTACAAAGTCAGAAATAGACTTTTTAGCCTTTGGACTTAATGTATCAATATTTTCTACATTACTTAAAGCCTCGTAGAAGCTCATATTCTTATCTATAGCATATTGACTCACTCTGCCAATACTTGTATCGCCGATACCTCTTTTAGGCACATTTATTATTCTTCTAATAGGCAAATCATCATTTGGATTGTTAATTGCCTTTAAATATCCAAGAATATCTCTTATTTCTTTTCTGTCATAAAATCTTGTGCCACCAAAAAGTCTATATGGAATACCCTGTCGTATTAAAATTTCTTCCATAATTCTTGAAAGAGAATTATTTCTATATAATATAGCAAAATCCTGATACTTTTTGCCCTTTTCTACACCCTTTTTAATCTGCTCACAAACATATTCAGCTTCCTTAAAATCATTATAGCATTGGCAATAAATAATTTTATCTCCGCCATCAACATCTGTCCAAAGTTTTTTATCTTTTCTGGTATAGTTATGCTTTATAACTTCATTAGCAGCATCAAGAATTACATTAGTAGACCTGTAATTTTGTTCAAGTTTAATAACGCTTGTATTCTTAAAATCATTTTCAAAATTAAGAATATTCTTTATATCAGCACCTCTCCAACCATAAATACTCTGGTCATCATCACCAACAACACAAAGATTATGATGTTTAGCTGACAATAATTTTATCAACTGATACTGTGACGCATTTGTATCCTGATATTCGTCTACCATTATATACTTAAAACGGTCTTGATATTTTTCAAGAATTTCTGGACATTTTCTAAAAAGTTCAACTGTCATAAAAATAAGGTCATCAAAATCAAGAGCATTATTTTCTCTTAACTTATTCTGATATTCTGTGTATATTCTAGCATATGTCTTCTTAAAAAAGTCACCGTTTATAGCATTATCAGCATATTCCTCTGCTGAAATAAGATTATCCTTGCTATTACCTATTTCACTTAAAATATTTCTAGGAGGAAATCTCTTATCATCAATATTCAATTCTTTTAAAACAAGTTTTATAAGTCTTTCGCTATCATCAGAATCGTAGATTGAAAATCTATTACTATATCCTATTTTGTCAATTTCACGCCTTAAAAGTTTAACGCAAGTAGAATGGAATGTACTTACCCATACTTCATCGCCTTTTTCAGTAATGGCAGCAACTCTTTCTTTCATTTCTCTTGCAGCCTTATTTGTAAATGTAATTGCCAAAATATTAAAAGGTCGTACTCCCTTTTCAATTAAATAAGCTATTCTGTGCGTAAGAACTCTAGTCTTACCGCTACCAGCACCAGCCAACAACAAAAGAGGTCCTTCTGTAGTAAGGACCGCTTTTTTCTGCATAGGATTAAGCCTTTCAATCAGTTGTTCAATCGTTTCCATTATCGTTATTCTCCATTCGTTTCAAAATAAGATTATATCCACCGTCTCCATAATTAAGACATCTGTTAACACGACTAATAGTCGCTGTAGATGCACCGGTCTTTTCTCCTATTTCGCTGTATGTTATATTCTCTTTTAACATTTTTGCAACAGCAAAACGCTGGGCAATAGACTTTAGTTCGTGAATTGTGCAAAGGTCATCAAAAAATTTATAACATTCTTCTATGTTATCAAGATTTAATATACCTGTCATCAAATCCTGTACTTCTTTGCTATTTCTCAATTCGGCTATCAAACAAATCACCTCATGGGTCAATATTTTACCTATGTATTTTAACACTTTATTTCATTAAAGTAAACTATTTTTGACAAAAAAACAGTGTAGAAGCAACTGTCCTCCACACTGTTACATCACTTTGTTTATATCATAAAAAAGCTATTTTCGGAGCCTTCGCCATTAAATACATAATAGCACTTCTTTTCTTCAGGCTTTAAATAAAGCTGAACTGTATGTAAATCCTTAACCTTATTGCCTTCTGCCTTCCAAATTTCCTTAGCAGTATCCATTAAAGATTTTGTATCTACAGTATCTCCTCTAAATTGTACGAATACATCACTCTTCATAAGTAAATTCCCCTTTCTCTAAACAAATACCTTAAAAATCCTTTTGTAATATAATACTATTAATTTGCTGTTTTGTCAATACCAACAGAAATACACTCTATTTTAGACACAGATACTTCAAAGGCTGTTTTTTCTATGTAATTATTTTCGTCTATTTTCTTATGGTATATTCTTGACTGCATTCTACCATATACACTTATGTTATCGCCAACAGAAAGTGTTCCTGCAAATCTAGCATTTCTTCCCCAACAAATAACAGGAATATAGTCAGACTTATTGTAAGCTCTATTTACTGCCAACAAAACATCAGCTATTTCTCTGCCAAAAGGTGTCTTTCTGTAAACAGGCTCTTTACAAATAAAGCCCGTAAGTTTAATCTCGTTAGGATTGCCACAAAAACCATCTTCCCTTGCTACAATATCCTTTACAAAAACTGTAAGCATTAAATGAGTTTTGCCATCTACATAATTATTATATGACCTAAGTTGCCCCTGTACTTCCACTATTGAGCCTACAGATATATTTTCAGTAATAATAAGTCTTTCAGAAATTGTTACTGGCAATATATCTTCAGTATCGCTCAAACGCTTACATTCTAACTTAAAGCAATAAAAACTCTCTCCATACACTTGATGACTATATTCAAAATCTGAAATAATCTTTCCTGTCAAATGTATAATGTTGTTGTTTTCTAAATTGTTTTCCATAAAAAAGCTCCCCTCGTTGTTTTAATATAGTCCATATTTATTTTTATTCAACTACTATTGCTTTTAGAATAGAATTTATAAAATAATTTGTGAATTTAATTTTAACGAATATATAACCAGCTCTGAAATTTCGATGTTATAATTCATTTCCAATGCTTTTTTATAAAACTTCAACTGAACTTCGTATCTTTCTACAAGTTCTTCCATACTTTCAACATTATCAGTTTTATAATCCACAAGAACATAGTCATCGCCGTCTTTAAAATAAAGGTCAATGATACCGTTTATTAAAATTCTATCTTCTACTTTTTTATAATTAATGCCCCAAAATTCTTCTGGTAAAGACCCATTTAACTGAGCAACTTCATCAGGTGTCATATACATTATAAATGTACTTTCTTTATGTATGTTTTCAGCCGGCAACTTCTTAATTCTCTGTCCCAAAGGAGAGTTGAGAAATGCTACTATCTTTTTTAAATCAACAGCCTCTACCTCTTTAACAGACAAGAATCCTTTTTTAACAAAGGAGTCTACAGAATTTTTAACTTCATCTTCTGTACTAACACTTAGAAAATCCAATTTTTCCAATATAGCGTGATATACTGAACCCAGTTGGGCTGCTGATATTTTATCCGTATTTTCTTTTAGAAATTTTGGCATAGGATAAACAGCATTCTGTTCCTTAAAAGAACTTGCTATTTTTTCAGCATCGCCATTTTCTACTATTTCAGCTGTATGTCTTCTCTTTATTTCTGTAATAGACATATTTGTAGGAATTTGTGATGCAAATTCATTTGGGTAAACCCAATCCAACTTTTTTGCAATATTAAGGTATTCATCATTTTCACTAATATTTTCCGGCAACACAATATTACTAATACTATTCTCATCAAGCTTTAAAACTTCTTCGTCTTTTATTAAATAATCTCGCATATTAGGGACATAAACATTTTCAATATCAATATAATCCTCTTTGCACCCCATTACAGTATATGAAAGCCATTTCATTATATTATTCTGTGCTTGCATTAAAGTAGGAATAAATTTTCCATTTTTATTTTTATATATCTCTTTATTCTCAGCTGTATCTAAAACTCTATCTCTACAGCCAATTAAAACAAGTTTTTCCCTAGCTCTGGTACAAGCAACATAGAATAAACGCATTACCTCTGATAATTCCAAATGCTTTTTTCTCAATTTGCCTATATAATTTGGTATTGTTCCATAGGATTGCATTTCAAAACTATCTCTATAATTAATAGCAAGTAAATTTTTATCTACAAAAGCTCTTTCGCTTTTATCCATAGTATTTTCAGTTATAGAATCCCTGCCTAAACTTGCAACAAAAACAACAGGATATTCCAGTCCCTTACTATTATGTATAGTTGAAATTTTCACACTATTATCGTTTGAAGCACTTGTTAAATCCTGAGCATTTAAAGAAGCATTTTCTGCAAAAGCCAAAAATCCATTTATGCCAAAACAGTTTTTAGCATCATATTCTAGTGCCAATTCTTTAAACAAAGTTAAATTTACTTTTCTATTCTTTCCGTCAGAAAGGAATGACACATAATTGTACAAATTGGTTTCTAAATATATTTCTGAAATCAAGTCATACATACTTGTTTCTAATGCCATATTTCTAAACTTATTTATATCGTCTATAACCTGTTGAGCCTTTTGCTGTAATTTTTTATTTTCAGTATCATTTTCGCAATATTTCAATAAGGCTACATAAATATTTGAACTATAGTCTGCTTTCTTTATTTCAACCAATTCGTCAGCTGAAAAATTATAAACTGTTGAATATAATAAACTGACAAGAGGTATATCCTGCATAGGATTATCCAAAACTCTCAAATAATTAAGTATTAATTTAACTTCAAAGGTATCAACTAACGCATTTTCTAATTTAAGTGAAACCGGTATACCAGCTTTAATTAAATATTCTTTCATAGTGTTACCTATTCCTGAAACATCTGATAATTTTAATGTTCTCATCAGAATACATATATCCCCATATTCCAATTTTCTTGTCTTGTTAGGCTCATTTTTTATGCTTATATCCATAGTGCCTACAAGCTCTTTTATTCTGTAAGCTATTTCACTAGCCTCATAGTAAGTAGCATCAGCATCTTCTGGTGTTCCCTCATAATATTCACTACAAGGACACTCCATTTCACCAATTTCACTAATATATTTGACAATTTTTGTATTTTTTCTCGGTCTATAAATAGATACAATTTCTGTATTATATATCTTATCATCTACATTTGGGAATTTTGCCCCTGTTATAAGCTTAGTATCTTCTCCATAGTCTACTTCGCCAAGAGTTTCTGACATAATCCCATTAAATATATAATTGCTTGCTTCTAAAACTTGCTTTCTTGAACGATAATTTTCTGAAAGCAAAATTTTATAGCCCTCTTTACCATCTTCTATTTTGCCCTTATACAACTCATATTTTTTGTACTTTTCATTAAATATTTCTGGATTTGCTTCTCTAAATCTGTAAATAGCCTGTTTTATATCCCCCACCATAAACAGATTATGTCCATTTGATATAGCTCTCAAAATATCATCTTGCAAAAAGCTTATATCCTGATATTCGTCAACAATAATTTCCGCAAACTCTTCAGAATATCTTTCTGCAACAGCAGTTCTATTACCATTTTCATCAACTAATATATCGTGACAAAATCTAGCAATGTCATTAAATGTATATTTTTGCTGTTCAAATTTTTTCCTCGTTAAAATTTTGCTATACTCCCTTACACAATCAATAAGCGTTTCAATCAAAGGAGCTTGTTTTTTAAGTATTTCAAAATCATTATAGGATATGGATTCATACTTTGAAACAAAGGCATCAAAAACATTTTCCTTAAAAATCCTAGCATAACCTTTTATTTCATTTGCAATTTCTACTGCCTCTAACTCTAAGTTGCTAGGTTCTTTTTTTCTTAAAGAAACCTTACTAAAGTATCCACTTTCAAAAGTATTTTTTAAATCAAATTTACTAAAACCTTTTGCACTTTCAGAATTAAAACTTTCATTTAATTTTGCAACAAAATCATTTATAGCATCAACAACATATATTCCAGCCTTTGTACCAGAATTAAGTTTTGTCTGACTATCTAAATAAACCAATTGTTCCTTTAAATCTCCAACACTTATATCAAATTCTTTCTTGGCATCATTAATATCATTTACATTTTCCGCAAACAAGTCCTTATATGCCTTAGCAAAATCTGATGTATAATAATCGTCTTCATTTTCTATACTTTCTATTTGACGATACATTTCCATCATTTTTTCAAACCATTTTTCTCTGTTGGAAAAGTTCTCTATTTTATCAAGAACTGACAATATAACCGTTTTAATATTTTCATCAGTATAATTTTGACACAAATTATCACACAATGCCATAAAGTTTGGATTTTTTTCCTGATATTTTAACTCCATAAATTCATCCATAGCTTCTGACTGCATCTGGTCATTTTCCCAACTATCGCAAATTTTAAAATTAGGGTCTAAAGAAAGAGTTTCATCCTCTGTTTCAAAAATCATTTTTTGAAAATTCTGTTTTACAACAGTTGAACAATACGAATCTATAGTTGTAATATTCGCTCTATTTAAAAGAGAAACCTGTTTTCTCAAATGTTTCTCCCATTTTTCAAGTTCATTTATTTTATGTAAATTTTCTTTTTTACCTTTTTCTTTTCTTATTTTTTTAATTTCATCATTAATAGCTTTTCTTATACGCTCCTTCATTTCAGCAGTTGCTGAAACAGTAAATGTAGCAACAAAAAGCCTATCTATATCAACCGGATTTTTCTCATCTGTCAAAAGAGAGATAACTCTCTTTGTCAGCACATAGGTCTTTCCAGACCCAGCACCTGCACTGACAAGAGTGTTCACTCTCCTAATGTAAACAGCCTCACGCTGTTTATCATTTAAGCCATCGTCTTTTTTATTTATTTCTTCATTTAAAGCCTGTGTTTTTAATTCCTCATTTTTATCCATAATTTTTTTACAAATCTTCACTAAACTGATTCATATAAAGGGAATAATAAAAACCTTTCTTTTCAAGCAGTTCAGTATGATTACCCCTTTCGATTATTTCTCCGTCTTTTAATACAGCAATTAAGTCTGCATTTCTTATTGTTGAAAGTCTATGAGCAATTACAAATGAAGTTCTACCCTCCATAAGATTTAACATAGCTCTCTGAATTTTTACTTCTGTTCTTGTATCTACATTACTTGTTGCCTCATCAAGAACTAGGATTTTAGGGTCAGCAAGTATTGTTCTTGCAATAGCTATCATCTGTTTTTGACCCTGACTAAGTGTATCTGTATCTTCTGAAAGCTCTGTATCATATCCATTATTCAATCTTCTTATAAATTCGTGAGCCTGTGCCAATTTAGCAGCCTCTATAACTTCTTCGTCTGTTGCATCAAGTCTGCCATATCTTATATTTTCCATTATTGTACCAGTAAATAAATAACTATCCTGTAATACAATACCTAAGGTTTCTCTTAAACTATTTCTTTTAATTTTTCTAATATCTGTACCATCAATTTTTATTGACCCACTCTGAATATCATAAAATCTAGTAAGAAGATTTATTATAGTTGTTTTACCTGCACCAGTTGGTCCAACCAAAGCAATAGTCTGACCTGATTTTGCATATAGATTTATGTTTTTAAGAATTGGGTGACCTTCTTCATAAGAAAAACAAACATCATCAAAATCTACTCTACCATTAATATCCTTTAATTCAATAGCATCTTCATCGTCTGCCGGTTCTGGTAACTGTTCCATAACAGTAAATACTCTTTCGGCACCAGCTACAGCTGAAAGAAGTGTGTTGTACTGAGTAGCAATTTCATTAAAAGGTCTACCAAACTGTCTTGAATAAATCAAGAAACTTGTTATAACACCAGGAGTAATACCAACTAAAGCACCAACGACTACTATAAGAGCGTAGGAACAACTATTTATAAAAGTTGAACAAGGTCCCATAAAACCGGAAAATATTTGGGCATTAGTACCTACTTTTTTAAGCTCCTGATTGAGAACTTCCATTTTCTCAAGTTCATATTTTTCCTTTACAAAAGTTTTTACAACCTTTTGTCCTGATATAACTTCCTCTATATTACCATTTAAAGCACCTAATGCTACCTGCTGTTTTACAAAATATACTCGTGAGCGTTTTGTAATAAACTTAGTCATTAAAAATAAGAATGGTATTGTTGCAACTGTTACTACTGTTAAAATTGGGTTAAGGACAAGCATAAATATAAATATACCAATAATAGTCATTAAAGACTGAACAGCCTGAACTAAACTAACATTAAGTGAGTTGGCTATTGCATCAACATCATTTGTAACTCTACTCATTATATCACCTTTTGAATTGGTATCAAAGTATTTTAAAGGTAAAGTCTGTAATTTATTAAATAAATCTTTTCTTATTTCAAAAACTGTATTTTGTGCAAGATTTACACAAAGTTGTGTTTGTAACCAAGTAAAGAGAGCTGACAAAAGATACAATACCACAAGTCCTGCTATTACTTTTGCTAAAGCACCAAATTTTCCCGGCAAAACATAATTATCTATAGCCGTACCTACAGCTCTTGTAGATATTAATGTTGTTAATGTTGTAAACAAAACTAAGAAAAATACAATTATCAATTTCACTTTATGAACTGATATATATTTCCATAATTTTTTCAATGTAGCCATTGTATTTTTAGGCTTTTGAGGTGCTGCGTGTCTATTTCCTCTACCTCCACCTATTGGCATTGTTGACTTTTTATTATCTGCCATTTAATTCATCCTCCTCTCTTATTTGAGATTCATATATTTCACGATACTCCTTAGAATTTGCCATTAAATAATCGTGAGTACCCTCTCCTATTATTTTACCGCCATGAATTAATATGATTTTATCACTATTCATTACAGAGGTAATTTTCTGAGCAATAATAATCTTTGTTACATCTTTATATTTATTCTTTAAAACACTTTGTATTTTAGCTTCTGTACCTGTATCCAAGGCACTTGTACTATCATCAAAAATAAGTATTTTAGATTTTTTCAAAAGTGTTCTGGCTATAGATATTCTCTGTTTCTGACCACCGGAAACATTAACACCCATTTGACCTAATTCTGTATCAAAACCATTGTCTGTATTGATAATAAAGTCATAGGCCTGTGCATCTTTAGCACATTCAATAATTTCTTCGTCTGAGGCATTACTGTCGCCCCATTTTATGTTATTTTTAATAGTACCTGAAAAAAGTATTGTTTTCTGCAATACAGTACCAATAGAACTTCTTAAATAGTCAAGGCTTATATTTTTAACATTCTGTCCATCAATAAATATATCACCCTCTGTTGTATCATATAATCTAGGTATAAGATTAACAAGTGTAGACTTACCTGCACCATTTGTGCCCATTACAACGTGAATTTCACCTTTATTAATTGTTAAGTTGATACCTTTTAAGATTTGTTTACCTTCAACGGATACCTTTAAATCTTTTATCTGAAGTAATTCAGCCAAAATGTTCACTCCTTCTCATAATGTATGTATTAATAAGAAACATACAAGCATTATATGTAAAACGTATATACTGACACATATAAAAAGGCGGTACGCACTAACGTGAATACCGCCGTAATTCTCGCCAACTTAGCAAGTATGTGCATAACAATCTATACTCATTATACATTCTTATCTAAATGATAGCAAGATATTCCTACTAAAATATACAGGAATTAAAAGAATATCATATATTACATATATTGATAGGTTTTTATTAATATTCATTCTCATCCTATTCGATTCTCAATATTAAA
>ERZ773216.3999-NODE-3999-length-10809-cov-4.045007_pt1 | contig 10809 bp, 10 predicted proteins | sample MGYA00511259_ERZ773216 | MGnify/ENA primary metagenome ERZ773216 (study PRJEB29015, sample SAMEA2737764) | human gut metagenome | biome: human gut; feature: human-associated habitat; material: faeces | place: China | collected 2012 ... | reverse complement strand
CTGGTAATTAAGCTGATGTTAATCGAAACAAGCTTTAACCATAAAGATAGTGTAGTATGTTGCGCCTCAAAGCCAGGCCGATAAACGTCGAGTCGTTTACTTAAGTACTTAAGGCCTGAAGAGTTCAAACAGACTTTACTATCAGTGAGTCAGATGTAAGTTCTGACTCACTGTTGCACAAAAGCATATCAGACGCCTGGGAAGGCGACACCAAAAGGAAGCTCTATGAGCGAAAAGCTACAGAAAGTGCTGGCGCGTGCCGGCCACGGTTCTCGCCGTGAAATCGAATCTATTATTGAAGCCGGTCGTGTGAGTGTTGATGGCAAAATTGCTAAACTCGGCGATCGCGTTGAAGTTACCCCTGGGCTGAAAATTCGTATCGATGGTCATCTGATTTCGGTACGTGAGTCCGCTGAACAAATTTGTCGCGTTCTGGCCTATTACAAACCGGAAGGTGAGTTGTGTACCCGTAACGATCCGGAAGGGCGTCCAACGGTGTTTGACCGTCTGCCAAAGCTGCGTGGCGCACGCTGGATTGCCGTGGGTCGCCTGGACGTTAATACCTGTGGTCTGCTGCTGTTCACCACCGATGGTGAACTGGCAAACCGTTTAATGCATCCAAGCCGTGAAGTTGAACGTGAATACGCCGTGCGTGTATTTGGTCAGGTTGACGACGCGAAACTGCGTGATTTGAGTCGTGGCGTGCAGTTGGAAGATGGTCCGGCAGCCTTTAAAACCATCAAGTTCAGCGGCGGCGAAGGGATCAACCAGTGGTACAACGTTACTCTGACCGAAGGCCGTAACCGTGAAGTTCGTCGTCTGTGGGAAGCGGTTGGTGTGCAGGTGAGCCGCCTGATCCGTGTTCGTTACGGTGATATCCCACTGCCAAAAGGTCTGCCACGCGGTGGCTGGACGGAGCTGGACCTCGCCCAGACTAACTATCTGCGCGAACTGGTGGAGCTACCGCCAGAAACCAGCTCTAAAGTCGCTGTAGAAAAAGACCGTCGTCGCATGAAGGCTAATCAGATTCGTCGTGCGGTGAAACGTCACAGTCAGGTGAGCGGCGGTCGTCGTTCTGGTGGACGTAATAATAACGGTTAATTTAAGTTAAGTATAAAATAAAGGCCCTGCGGGGCCTTTTCTTCATTTGAAGTATGATAAATAGTCGCAGTATTTTAATTTAATTTCATACTTGCTTATGAATATTACCAGGAAATAGCCACATTACTATTTAATTATCTGAGATAAACTCAACGTCAAGAGGTGGGTTATGATTAGATATAGTGGAATATTTCTATCGCTGTTAATGCTTTCAGGTTGTGCAACTGAAGCATTGAAAAACGAACAAGCTGAAACTGTTATTACTGCGGGTAACAAAGCAGTAGCGGCGAATGCAAGTTTCATTAAACAATACTATGCTTCTCGTGAAAACTTCCTTGTTAATTTCTACGCGACTAATCCGGATTGTGCCCTGCGACCTGATTATACCATTGATATAGGCGGTGATGGGAATGGCGGAAAATTATGCCAGCGTTCAGGGCCAAATACAAAACAAGTACAATTAGTCCCTTTCGAGAAAGAAAAATTACTGGCTTCAATGGAAGTCATTAATAGCATGAGCGCTTATGTGGAACTTCTGACAAAGGATATGGCAACTACGGAAAGTCAGCAAGTGGCATTACTTAAACAGGCTCTGGATCACGCAAACAACGCACAAACACTACTTGGTGTTTTACATAGCAAAGATTTAGCTCAATCTGCAGCAGCGGTTAAAGATTTGGTAAATTATTTCAATGAGTTATATATAATTAAAGTCAATTCTGGAAAAATAGGCAAAACGGTAGATGAAAACTGGGTAAGACTTATAAAAAACATGACTGTTTTGCGTAATGATATTTATACAAAAGGCGATAAGATTGAAAATTATACCTTTGCGAATGTACATAATAATATGATTTATTATAATGCGGTATCTAAAAACTCTAAGAATACAGAGTTTAACACTCTGAAAAACAGGAAGGAGTTTCTAAGTTCAGTAATCAATGTGAATGAAACCAGACTACAGGCATCGGCACCTGCCATGCCTGCGATTGAGGCTTTGAATGCCTTTATAGATAAGGGTGATTATCTGAAAAGCTTATACGTTAATAAAACACGCACGGCAGCTGAACAAAAAAGATTAAATGAAATATTACGCGCACAGGTCATTAGTGGGTTAAAGGCGTCTGAGGGGCTGGCAAAATTACTTATTGCCAGCGGAATAATGTTATAGGAGGCTTTTTATGAACGATGTGCAAAACCGTAGAATACTGGCATTACTTGATATGCTGTATAATACTTTGGGTAATAAAACCACATGTAATGTTTGTCATAAATATTTTATCCTTATCCTCACGGTGATGAACAATCTGACGATTAACTACGGTACTGAAACTTCGCCAGAGTTAAGCAGAATCAGTTATGAAGATGCCAATGCGTTAATTACTGAACTGATATTATTTATTGAAGATGTTGACGCTGAGAATCATGAAGCATATCAGGGACATTTGAATGAGATTACACGTATTCTGAATTTCGCTATTGCCGCTTGAATATAATCATGATTAAAGCACCTCAAGAGGCTTCTTTTGAGGTGCTTTCACTTAGTAGTCAATCCCTATCTGCGCTTTTACACCGGCATCAAACGCATGTTTGATGGGGCGCAGCTCACTTACCGTATCCGCCAGTTCAAGAATATCCCGATGACAGCCTCGACCCGTGATAATCACCGTCTGTTGATGTGGACGTTCATTTAACGCCTGCACCACTTCTTCCAGTGGCAAATAGTCATACGCCACCATATACGTCAGTTCATCAAGCAAAACCATATCCAGTGAGGAATCAGCAAGCATCCGCTTTGCATGTTGCCAGACTTCGCGGCAGGCGGCGGTATCAGACTCGCGGTTTTGTGTATCCCAGGTAAAGCCCGTTGCCATCACCTGAAACTCAACGCCATGTGGCTCCAGTAGATTGCGCTCGCCATTAGGCCAGGTGCCTTTAATAAACTGCACGATACCCACTTTTTTGCCATGGCCTACTGCACGAGTTGCCGTACCAAATGCCGCGGTGGTTTTGCCTTTTCCATTGCCGGTAAAGACGATGATAATACCGCGTTCATCCTGGGCCTGGGCCACACGAGCATCTACTTTTTCTTTCACTCGCTGCTGACGCTGTTGGTAGCGTTCATCACTCATTGGGAAATTCCTGGTTTACGGCCCGGTTGGGCGTCAAAGGTCATGCCGGTTTTACGGCGGCTGTCATCGCCCATCAGCCAGAGGTAGAGCGGCATGATATCAGCGGGTGTTTTAAGTTTCTGTGGATCTTCGGTCGGGAAGGCGCTGGCACGCATTGCGGTGCGCGTACCGCCTGGGTTAATGCAGTTGACGCGCAGGCGCTGCTGATATTCATCGGCCAGTACCTGCATCATCCCTTCGGTGGCAAATTTCGACGCTGCATATGCGCCCCAGTTGGCTCGTCCCTGACGTCCAACGCTTGATGAAGTAAAGACCAGTGAACCGGCGTCCGATTTGAGTAATAAAGGAAGCAGTGCCTGGGTGAGCATAAAGGTGGCATTAACGTTGACCTGTATGACGTCCTGCCAGACCTGTGGATTTTGTTCGCTCATTGGGCAAACATCGCCGAGCAATCCGGCATTATGCAAAACACCATCCAGACGCGGATAATTAACGGCAATGCGCTGTGCCAGTTGTTGGCAATCTTCGGACGTGCAGGTCAGCAAATCGAGAATAAACCACTGTGGCTGACGTCCAGTTTCTTCGTTTATGTGGCTGGCTACCTGACGTAATTTTTCTTCATTACGGCCCAACAGAATCACTGTCGCACCATAGCGTGCATACGTCATCGCGGCTTCACGGCCAATACCATCGCTGGCTCCCGTCACCAGGATAATGCGATCATTGAGTAAATCTTGTTTTGGCTGGTAATGCATGGCTACTCCTCAACGACGTTGTCTGTCGTGCTGCCAGTGTACTTTATGACTTTGGGGCTTTATGCCTGAAACAGAAGGGCATTTCAATCAGCCTGGGGCGATAACACCGCAAAATGGATACTTTGTCATACTTTCGCTGCAATAACATCTCTGCGAGACGGCTTAACATGCCTGTTGTAAACTGTGAGCCAAAGCGTTGTTTAACCAAGGTGGGGACTCGTGGAATTGTTGTCTGAATATGGTTTGTTTTTGGCGAAAATCGTTACCGTTGTGCTAGCGATTGCGGCGATTGCCGCCATTATTGTCAATGTTGCTCAACGTAATAAACGCCAGCGTGGCGAGTTACGGGTCAACAATCTCAGCGAACAGTATAAGGAGATGAAAGAAGAACTGGCCGCGGCGCTGATGGACACTCATCAGCAAAAACAGTGGCATAAAGCGCAGAAGAAAAAGCACAAGCAAGAAGCGAAAGCAGCAAAAGCGAAAGCCAAACTGGGCGAGGTGGCAACTGACAGTAAACCCCGCGTCTGGGTGCTGGATTTTAAAGGCAGCATGGACGCCCATGAAGTGAACTCGCTACGTGAAGAGATAACGGCGGTACTCGCAGCATTCAAACCGCAGGATCAGGTTGTGCTCCGTCTGGAAAGCCCTGGTGGCATGGTGCATGGTTACGGGTTGGCGGCTTCGCAGCTGCAGCGTCTGCGTGATAAAAACATTCCTTTAACTGTTACGGTAGACAAAGTCGCTGCCAGCGGCGGTTACATGATGGCCTGTGTGGCGGACAAAATTGTTTCCGCACCGTTTGCTATTGTGGGTTCCATTGGCGTGGTGGCGCAAATGCCCAACTTTAACCGCTTCCTGAAAAGCAAAGATATTGATATCGAACTGCACACTGCCGGGCAGTATAAGCGTACTCTGACGTTGCTGGGTGAAAATACCGAAGAAGGGCGGGAGAAATTCCGCGAAGAGTTGAACGAAACGCATCAGTTGTTTAAAGATTTTGTGAAGCGTATGCGTCCGTCTCTGGATATTGAACAGGTGGCAACGGGTGAACACTGGTACGGACAACAGGCGGTAGAGAAAGGCCTGGTTGATGAAATCAACACCAGTGATGAAGTTATTCTTAGCCTGATGGAAGGCCGTGAAGTGGTTAATGTACGCTATATGCAGCGTAAACGACTCATTGACCGATTCACCGGCAGCGCGGCAGAGAGCGCCGATCGATTGTTGCTACGCTGGTGGCAGCGGGGTCAAAAGCCATTGATGTAAAAGACAAACGCGAGGCTAAGACCTCGCGTTTTGCTTTAATCAACCAGATGATATTTTTCTGAAAGCACATGGGCTAGGTGTTTGAACATATTAAACACCGCGGTGCTTTTGGCTGTTGGCAATCCTTGTTCATCTAAAAAGTAGTCGCCGGTAAATACCAGCACGCCATTACGCTGCGTGACGCCGGTGGCTTCAATCCCTGCGAGCGTATCCTCATGCTCACGAATGATTTTGTTGGCCTCTTTCAACAGCGTTTCGCGGTCGATGGGTTGTGTCTCTTTGTTCATTATTTACTCCTTAAACAAGGACATTAGTCTACGCCAGGCATGGCTTGCAGACAAATATACCACGCTGGTGGCAAGAGCGCCTTACTGGTAACTTTGGATTTTGCATGCTAATAAAGTTGCGTATCGGATTTTATCAGGTACAGTGTGACGCTTTCGTCAATCTGGCAATAGATTTGCTTGACATTCGACCAAAATTCCGTCGTGCTATAGCGCCTGTAGGCCAAGACCTGTTAACTCAGTCACCTGAATTTTCGTGAACAGAGTCACGACAAGGGGTTGATATCCGCAGAGAACGAGTCCATATCGGTAACTCGTTGCCAGTGGAAGGTTTATCAACGTGCGACGCATTCCTGGAAGAATCAAATTAGGTAAGGTGAATATGGGTAAAGCTCTTGTCATCGTTGAGTCCCCGGCAAAAGCCAAAACGATCAACAAGTATCTGGGTAGTGACTACGTGGTGAAATCCAGCGTCGGTCACATCCGCGATTTGCCGACCAGTGGCTCAGCTGCCAAAAAGAGTGCCGACTCTACCTCCACCAAGACGGCTAAAAAGCCTAAAAAGGATGAACGTGGCGCTCTCGTCAACCGTATGGGGGTTGACCCGTGGCACAATTGGGAGGCGCACTATGAAGTGTTGCCTGGTAAAGAGAAGGTCGTCTCTGAACTGAAACAACTGGCTGAAAAAGCCGACCACATCTATCTCGCAACCGACCTTGACCGCGAAGGGGAAGCCATTGCATGGCACCTGCGGGAAGTGATTGGTGGTGATGATGCGCGCTATAGCCGAGTGGTGTTTAACGAAATTACTAAAAACGCGATCCGCCAGGCATTTAACAAACCGGGTGAGCTGAATATTGATCGTGTTAATGCCCAGCAGGCGCGTCGCTTTATGGACCGCGTGGTGGGATATATGGTTTCGCCGCTGCTGTGGAAAAAGATCGCTCGTGGTCTGTCTGCCGGTCGTGTGCAGTCGGTGGCGGTCCGCCTGGTGGTCGAGCGTGAGCGTGAAATTAAAGCGTTCGTACCGGAAGAGTTCTGGGAAGTCGATGCCAGCACGACCACGCCATCTGGTGAAGCGTTGGCGTTACAGGTGACTCATCAGAACGACAAACCGTTCCGTCCGGTCAACAAAGAACAAACTCAGGCTGCGGTAAGTCTGCTGGAAAAAGCGCGCTACAGCGTGCTGGAACGTGAAGACAAACCGACAACCAGTAAACCTGGCGCTCCTTTTATTACCTCTACGTTGCAACAAGCTGCCAGCACCCGTCTTGGATTTGGCGTGAAAAAAACCATGATGATGGCTCAGCGTTTGTATGAAGCAGGCTATATCACTTACATGCGTACCGACTCCACTAACCTGAGTCAGGACGCGGTAAATATGGTTCGCGGTTATATCAGCGATAATTTTGGTAAGAAATATCTGCCGGAAAGTCCGAATCAGTACGCCAGCAAAGAAAACTCACAGGAAGCGCACGAAGCGATTCGTCCTTCTGACGTCAATGTGATGGCGGAATCGCTGAAGGATATGGAAGCAGATGCGCAGAAACTGTACCAGTTAATCTGGCGTCAGTTCGTTGCCTGCCAGATGACCCCAGCGAAATATGACTCCACGACGCTGACCGTTGGTGCGGGCGATTTCCGCCTGAAAGCACGCGGTCGTATTTTGCGCTTTGATGGCTGGACAAAAGTGATGCCTGCACTGCGTAAAGGCGATGAAGATCGTATCTTACCGGCAGTCGATAAAGGCGATGCTCTGACGCTCGTTGAACTGACACCAGCCCAGCACTTTACTAAGCCGCCAGCCCGTTTCAGTGAAGCATCGCTGGTTAAAGAACTGGAAAAACGTGGTATCGGTCGTCCGTCTACCTATGCGTCGATCATTTCGACCATTCAGGATCGTGGCTATGTGCGAGTAGAAAATCGTCGTTTCTATGCGGAAAAAATGGGCGAAATCGTCACCGATCGCCTGGAAGAGAATTTCCGCGAGTTAATGAACTACGACTTCACCGCGCAGATGGAAAACAGCCTCGACCAGGTGGCAAATCACGAAGCAGAGTGGAAAGCTGTACTGGATCACTTCTTCTCGGATTTCACCCAGCAGTTAGATAAAGCTGAAAAAGATCCGGAAGAGGGTGGTATGCGCCCGAACCAGATGGTTCTGACCAGCATTGACTGCCCGACTTGTGGTCGCAAAATGGGGATTCGCACAGCGAGCACCGGGGTATTCCTTGGCTGTTCTGGCTATGCGCTGCCGCCGAAAGAGCGTTGCAAAACCACCATTAACCTGGTGCCGGAAAACGAAGTGCTGAACGTGCTGGAAGGCGAAGATGCTGAAACCAACGCGCTGCGCGCAAAACGTCGTTGCCCGAAATGCGGCACGGCGATGGACAGCTATCTCATCGATCCGAAACGTAAGTTGCATGTCTGTGGTAATAACCCAACCTGCGACGGTTACGAGATCGAAGAGGGCGAATTCCGCATTAAAGGTTATGACGGCCCGATCGTTGAGTGTGAAAAATGTGGCTCTGAAATGCACCTGAAAATGGGGCGTTTCGGTAAATACATGGCCTGCACCAACGAAGAGTGTAAAAACACACGTAAGATTTTACGTAACGGCGAAGTGGCACCACCGAAAGAAGATCCGGTGCCATTACCTGAGCTGCCGTGCGAAAAATCAGATGCTTATTTCGTGCTGCGTGACGGTGCTGCCGGTGTGTTCCTGGCTGCCAACACTTTCCCGAAATCGCGTGAAACACGTGCGCCACTGGTGGAAGAGCTTTATCGCTTCCGCGACCGTCTGCCGGAAAAACTGCGTTATCTGGCCGATGCGCCACAGCAGGATCCGGAAGGTAATAAGACCATGGTTCGCTTTAGCCGTAAAACCAAACAGCAATATGTCTCTTCGGAAAAAGACGGAAAGGCGACTGGCTGGTCAGCATTTTATGTTGATGGCAAATGGGTTGAAGGAAAAAAATAACCTTTAATTCTGTCAGGTTTTTATAAACAAAGGGTCGCGAAAGCGGCCCTTTTTTATTGCATATTATTTTTTCTTCACACCTATACACTAAGGCTATAAATGATATAGTGGTTATAGTTAGCACCTTTTTTATTATTAAATCGTATTAGTCACCCGCCAGGTGTGACGAAAAAACGATGTTCTGATGGCGTCTAAGTGGATGGTTTAACATGAAATTACAACAACTTCGCTATATTGTTGAGGTGGTCAATCATAACCTGAATGTCTCATCAACAGCGGAAGGACTTTACACATCACAACCCGGGATCAGTAAACAAGTCAGAATGCTGGAAGACGAGCTAGGCATTCAAATTTTTTCCCGAAGCGGCAAGCACCTGACGCAGGTAACGCCAGCAGGACAAGAAATAATTCGTATCGCTCGCGAAGTCCTGTCGAAAGTCGATGCCATAAAATCGGTTGCCGGTGAGCACACCTGGCCGGATAAAGGCTCGCTGTATATCGCCACCACGCATACCCAGGCACGCTATGCGTTACCAAACGTCATCAAAGGCTTTATTGAGCGTTATCCTCGCGTTTCTTTGCATATGCACCAGGGCTCGCCGACACAAATTGCTGATGCTGTCTCTAAAGGCAATGCCGATTTCGCTATCGCCACAGAAGCGCTGCATCTGTATGAAGATTTAGTGATGTTACCGTGCTACCACTGGAATCGGGCTATTGTAGTCACTCCGGATCACCCGCTGGCAGGCAAAAAAGCCATTACCATTGAAGAACTGGCGCAATATCCGTTGGTGACATATACCTTCGGCTTTACCGGACGTTCAGAACTGGATACTGCCTTTAACCGCGCAGGGTTAACGCCGCGTATCGTCTTCACGGCAACGGATGCTGACGTCATTAAAACTTACGTCCGGTTAGGGTTGGGGGTAGGGGTCATTGCCAGCATGGCGGTGGATCCTGTCTCAGACCCGGATCTGGTGCGTCTGGATGCGCATGATATTTTCAGTCACAGCACCACCAAGATAGGTTTTCGTCGCAGCACGTTCCTGCGCAGCTATATGTATGATTTTATTCAACGTTTTGCTCCCCATTTGACCAGGGACGTGGTAGATACCGCGGTGGCTTTACGCTCGAATGAAGATATTGAAGCGATGTTCAAAGATATAAAACTTCCGGAAAAATAACCCTGAAAATAATAATGGCACTCCCTGCGAGGAGTGCCATTAACTATGATGGACTGTATTTAACAACTTAAACCTCGAACCAATCACAAAATTAATAATTTTTGGCAACACGTTTTTCATTATGCCCGCCGCGATCAAATAACCGGTTAAATATATTCCATCAGGCCTAAATTCACTGGATTAATCTTTTATCCATAATTAAGATTTATCTGTACCTGATGATTTGAGCAATTGGTGGTGACAATATGATAAGTAATATCGATTACATGAAACTGGCGATGTCATACGAGAATGACAAAACCGAAATCGATCCCGTTCTGCGTAGTCGCGTATGGGGCGTAGTGTTGGTAGGGTTGGCGATGTTCTGGAGCATCATCGCGCTCACCATCTGCAACATCTGGATTGTCAGCTAAAGCTGTAGGTCATCGTTGTAGATACATGTCATTTTTATGACAGTGAAAGGAAACTGTAATATAAAATCAGTGACCGGCAATACAGGGAGAATATATTTTGCCGCTGGATTCATCCAACCTGAAATCACTCACCAGAGCTAATCACTGCCCGCTGGCCGATTAGCTCTTTTTTTGTCCTCGTGTACTAATACAATATCGGCATACGCCCTCTTTGCACTATTTTGGTGCTATTTCGCCTGCTCTCGGATAATTCCCGTTTCCTCTCTCTCTGTCTCGTCGTATTTAGCAATTTGGGTTGTTATCAAAGTGTTATGCTCAGTATGTGTTATCTTTAATGGAGACCCTGAGGAGAATCAGGGTATGCCATCCCTGAGATAAAGGAGGAGCTATGTCGTCAACCCTACGAGAAGCCAGTAAGGACACGCTGCAGGTCAACGATAAAACCTGGCATTACTACAGCCTGCCGTTGGCGGAGAAGCAGCTGGGCGAGATCAGTCGACTGCCCAAGTCGCTGAAGGTGCTGATGGAGAACCTGCTGCGCTGGCAGGACGGTGACTCGGTAACTGAAGAAGATATTCGCGCCCTGGCCGGCTGGCTGCAACAGGCCCATGCCGACCGGGAAATCGCCTACCGTCCGGCACGCGTCCTGATGCAGGACTTTACCGGCGTGCCGGCGGTAGTGGATCTGGCC
>ERZ773216.3993-NODE-3993-length-10825-cov-28.064810_pt1 | contig 10825 bp, 7 predicted proteins | sample MGYA00511259_ERZ773216 | MGnify/ENA primary metagenome ERZ773216 (study PRJEB29015, sample SAMEA2737764) | human gut metagenome | biome: human gut; feature: human-associated habitat; material: faeces | place: China | collected 2012 ... | reverse complement strand
TATACCGCTGAATGCCACAACGCTCGGTGGCCGTCAACTCTACATTTATATTATAATCTTTCAGACGCACCTGATAATATCCAGCGCTTGCCGATTCTTCCGAATGAGAGAACAAAGAGTGAATGCCGAGCGGAGCTTCCGCCTCCTTATAAGGCAATGTCACCGGCATAAAAGAGATGTCATACAAGTCACCAGCGCCGGTTCCGGAGAGATGGGTATGGCTGAAGCCTGCAATGGTACTGTCCGGATAAAAATATCCGGAAATACGGTCCCAGCCCGGCAGTCCGTTGTCAGGACTGAGCTGCACCATGCCAAACGGCGCCTGGGCACCCGGATAGGTGTTTCCAGTAAAATCTGTACCGATAAAGGGATTCACAAACTCTGTATAAGACACACTCTTCACATCCGACACCTGCGAGGTGCATGCCAGAAAGGATGAAAAGACCACAAACAAACAACAAGATTTTATCAAATTCATAACATTATAGGGTTAACGTGTATAGTATAACAACCTAACCGGATAAAACACTTACACATCTTGTCACTTTTCTACAGAATTCATGCAAACAAAAGTAATACAAAATTCCGATTAATCCTCTTTTTTATTTTGTAAAAATATACTTTACACTATCTTTGTCACAAAAAGTCACAATGAATTACACGACCTATCTTTTCGACTTTGATTATACGCTTGCTGATTCTTCCCGCGGAATCGTCACTTGTTTCCACAACGTACTGACCCGTCACGGATATACAGAGGTGACGGATGACGACATCAAACGTACTATCGGCAAGACTCTGGAAGACTCTTTTTCCATCCTCACCGGCGTGACAGATGCCGGACAACTGGCAGGATTCAAGGCAGAATACCGAAAAGAGGCCGATACGCATATGACTGTCAACACGGTGCTTTTCCTGGAAACCAAGTCCGTACTGACTGCACTGAAGGACTCCGGCGCCCGCATCGGAATCATCTCGACCAAATACCGATTCCGCATCAAGGAACTCCTCGACCAGCATTTTCCTGAAGATTTTATGGACATCATCGTGGGTGGTGAAGACGTGAAAGCCGCCAAGCCATCTCCCGAAGGGCTACTCCTTGCCATTAAGCGGCTACATGTCAGCAAAGCCGAGACCCTCTATATAGGCGACAGCACGGTAGATGCGGAAACAGCCCAAGCGGCCGGAGTAGACTTTGCTGGAGTCACCCACGGAGTAACCACTGCCAAAGAATTGGAGAAGTACCCACACCGGAAAATAATGAACACCTTGGAAGAACTGCTGGCAGTTCAGGAGGAGCATCCTTCCATATTCAAGATTGAAAATCCCATCCGGCCGGAAAATGCGCATGCCACTTCTCCCCGGAAACAGAAAAGGATAAGCGTCTGGCAAATCCTCCTTCTAGTGACACTCTTCTGGCTGGCTATTGAAGAGCTGGACATGACCGACGACAGCAACTTCTTCCCGGTTGTTTTCATACTGACATTGTGGGGTATCCTCCAAAAAAGAAGGATACTACCCAACAAAGCAAGAACTTTCATCGACTCATGGTGGCACCCCTGCGCAGTACGCTTACGCGCATTTCACATCAAGCTGATACAAGGGAGAAAAACTCCTCCCGCTGGCAACGAAACCTGCACCTGTCTGAATTGTGGCACCACCTATACCGGCAACTACTGTAACCGTTGCGGACAAAGCCGTAACACTCCACGCTATCGGTTGAGTAACGCGCTTAAAAACATTGCCGGAGGCTTCTTCAATATAGATAATGGCTTTGGACGTACCCTTCTGGAACTCCTCTACCGTCCGGGGTACATGATTAGAGACTTCATCGGTGGTAAGCGTGTAGAGTATTTTCGCCCGTTCCAGACACTCTTCATTCTTGCAGCCCTTTATATCATGGCTGTGCAACTGGTAGACCCGGAAGCCCTAAGCAAAAAAGAAAAGACGGAAAAGACAGAGCAGACAGACAAAGAAGAAATCATTGCCGCTAAAGAGAAGCTTACCAAAAAGATGGAGAAAACCTATAGCAAAGAGGAAAAGCGAGCCCTCGCCATCACTATAAAAAGCCTGGAGAAAAGCTTGAACAAACTGGAAGAGAAGAACGACTCCACTTCTGCCACACAGGTGTCCGAACAGAACAGCGATGATGGCGACCTCATCGATGAATTTGTAAACGACACCTCGGAAGTGGGAGACAGACTGGAAAAAGTCTTACAGAACTCTCCTTTCCTAATGAAAGTATGGAATCTGATGAAGAGCTGGGGACACGGAAACAAGGCATTCCGCATCATTGCCACACTGCCTTTGTTTGCACTTGCCACCCAACTTGCCTTCCGACGCCGGAAATATAAGTTAAACTACAATACCACGGAGCATGTGTTCATACAAGCCTACATAGCTTGCCAGATACTCCTGCTGAGCATCATCGTGCTGCCTTTCAACGGGTACGCAAAGGTAGACGATTTGTATGAGCTGCCTTTATGGCTTATTTTCGTCCTATTCTGTTGGGATTACAAACAATTGTACCGCTGCACCTGGTGGAGAAGCTTTTGGCGCACTATCCTCATGCTGACTTACAGTCTTGTGCTACTCGTCATATTCGCGTGTCTTGTAATGGCGCTGATGCTGGCCGGTATCTATGTTCTGAAATTCATTTTGTAACAGAAACCATCCCTACACGGACTGTTTCTCCTTGATGAAACAGTTTTTCTCCAATAATCTAAAAGTACAATCTGCATTAAAAGAACAAAAAAGCAAAAGAACATTTGTCCATTTAGAATAAAAAGAGTACTTTTGTGCCCGATTATTCCGCACCGGGTTCGACCAAGTGCTTTCTAAGTGATTAGAGACCACCCGACGGAGCTAACTTATACATTATATATAAGAAATGTACGCAATTGTAGAAATCAACGGTCAGCAATTCAAAGCAGAAGCTGGCAAAAAGCTGTTTGTACACCACATCCAGAATGCAAAAAACGGTGCAACAGTAGAGTTTGACAAGGTTCTTTTGGTAGACAAAGACGGCAACATCACCGTAGGTGCTCCCACAGTAGAGGGTGCAAAGGTTGTTTGCCAGGTCGTATCAAACATGGTAAAAGGCGATAAAGTTCTTGTTTTCCACAAGAAAAGAAGAAAAGGTTATCGTAAGTTGAACGGTCACCGTCAACAATTCACAGAGTTAACAATTACAGAAGTAGTAGCTTAATCAATTAAAACAGTAAGAAGAAATGGCACATAAAAAAGGTGTCGGTAGTTCTAAGAACGGCCGCGAATCACAGAGCAAGAGATTAGGCGTTAAGATATTTGGTGGCGAAGCTTGCAAAGCAGGTAACATCATCGTTCGTCAAAGAGGTACTGAATTCCACCCGGGTAATAACATCGGTATGGGAAAAGACCACACTCTTTTCGCTTTAGTAGACGGAACTGTACAATTCAAAGTGGGCAAGGAAGACAGACGTTCAGTTTCTGTTATCCCTGCAGAAAATGCAGAAGCATAAGTTTCCGAACAAGAAATAAGGAAAAGGGATGCAATCCGAATAGGTTGCATCCCTTTCTTTTATGTCAAAAGCAACACTTTATTTGTTTTTTCCATATCTTTGCACTCACAAAACCGAATAACATAAAAACAAGTATAAGATATGCTTACCATCAAACAAATTACAGAAAACACCGACGCGGTTCTCCGCGGACTGGAAAAGAAGCACTTCAAGAATGCAAAAGAAACCATTGCACAAGTGCTGGACTTCAATGACAAAAGAAAAGCCAATCAAACCATCCTAGATAAAAACCTGGCAGAAGCCAACTCACTCTCCAAATCCATCGGACAACTGATGAAGGAGGGCAAGAAAGAAGAAGCAGAAGCCGCCAAAAGCCGCGTGGCCGAGCTGAAAGAAGTCAACAAGGACTTGCAAGCCAATATGGACCAGGCTGCCAACGATTTGCAGACTTTGCTTTATACCATCCCCAACGTTCCCTACGACAGCGTGCCTGAAGGCGTAGGTGCCGACGACAATGTAGTAGAGAAAATAGGTGGTATGGAAACCGAGCTGCCCAAAGACGCCCTGCCCCACTGGGAACTGGCCAAGAAATATGACTTGATAGACTTTGACCTGGGTGTCAAGATTACCGGTGCCGGCTTCCCCGTATACAAAGGCAAAGGCGCACAACTGCAACGCGCACTCATCAACTTCTTCCTGGACGAAGCACGCAAATCCGGCTATACGGAAATAATGCCGCCCACAGTGGTGAACGCCGCTTCCGGCTACGGCACGGGACAGCTGCCTGACAAGGAAGGGCAAATGTATCATTGCGAAGTGGACGACCTCTACTTGATTCCTACCGCCGAAGTCCCCGTAACCAACATCTACCGTGATGTGATTCTGGACGAAAAGCAGTTGCCCATCAAGAACTGTGCATACACACAATGTTTCCGCCGTGAAGCCGGTTCATACGGGAAAGACGTACGTGGCTTGAACCGCCTGCACGAATTCTCCAAAGTGGAACTGGTACGCATCGACAAACCGGAACACAGCAAACAATCCCACCAGGAGATGTTGGACCACGTAGAAGGTTTGCTTCAAAAGCTGGAACTCCCCTACCGCATCCTGCGCCTTTGCGGTGGCGATATGAGCTTCACGGCTGCCCTCTGTTTTGACTTTGAGGTGTATTCCGAAGCACAGAAACGCTGGCTGGAAGTAAGTTCCGTCTCTAATTTTGACACTTATCAAGCCAACCGTCTGAAATGCCGCTACCGTACGGCAGAAAAGAAAACAGAGCTTTGCCATACGCTGAACGGTTCCGCACTCGCTCTGCCACGCATCGTTGCCGCCTTGCTGGAAAACAACCAGACTCCAGAAGGAATCCGCATACCAAAGGCATTGGTTCCGTATACGGGATTTGAAATAATAGACTAAGGCCATAATAGTCACGTGCAGCAATACGCCTTTGACACTTTCTTTCGGGCACGAATTACATGAATTTCACAGTTGCGGTTAGCAAAAAACGTGAAATCCATGTAATTCGTGCCCGGAGTTTTATCATGACAAGCTTCTCCTGCGCAACTACAAAGTATTCTTCAAAATACGTGCAAACACCTCCTCGCGGAAATTACGTGCCACCGGAACAGTATGCCTCCCAACTATAATCCGATTGCCATCTATCATCTCAATCTTTTCCAAATTTATCAGATATGATTTATGGACTTGCTGAAATACTCCACCAGGAAGAGCCTCTATCATACGCTTCATGGTAGAACGTACAAGCAGCTTTGTGCTTTCCGTATAAATACAGACGTAATTTTCCAGCCCCTCCACCACCAGAATATCCTTAAACAACACCTTATGCATCTGACGGTCTGAACGGACAAATATAAAATTATTAGCTTCATCCGGCCATTTCTCCTGCTGCAAAAGACCATGTACTTTATTCACCGCTTTCAGGAACCGGTCAAACGAAATCGGTTTCAACAGATAGTCCGTAACATCAAGTTCATAACCTTTCAATGCATACTGCTCATAAGCGGAAGTGATAATCACATGAGGCGGATGGGCAAGAGATGCCAAGAGTTCAAGCCCCGAAAGATAAGGCATTTCAATATCCAGAAACAACAAGTCCGGCTGCTCAGTCTGCAAAAGAGTGTTCAACTGCATAGTATCTTCACATACACCCATTAAAGAAAGGAAATCCACCTTTTCCACATAGCGTTGCAATCCTTCACATGCAGTAGGCTCGTCATCGGTTATTACACATTTTACCTGTTTCATCCTATAATTCTATCACAAGTTTTACTCTAAACAAAGTATCTCCTCTATTTATGTCCAGCGTATGACGCTCCGGATATAGCAGCTCCAGCCTGCGCCTCAGATTTTCTATGCCGATTCCATGTTTTCCTTTCTGGTGCACTAATGGTTCCGGTATAGAATTTTCAATACTAAAACACAACTTGCCTTCTTTCAGACACATATCCATAGCTATAAAATAGTTCCCTCCCACATATTTGAAAGCATTCTCCACCAACGGTACAAACAACAATGGATAAATCTCAACCTGCGCCTCCATTTCATCGAAATGCACCTGCAACTGCAGCCGCTTCGTAGCACGAAGTTTACATAGGCTGATGTATTGTTTCAGATATTCCACTTCCACACGGACTTGCACTTTCTCCCCATCATTGTATAATTGGTAACGAAGCAAATCGGACAATTGCTCAAGAGTATGCCGCGGAGCCTCATTATTCTCATCTATCTGAAAATAAACCGTATTGAGTACATTAAAAAGAAAGTGTGGATGATATTGCGCTTTAAGGAATTTCAGTTCTGTCTGGAGCTGGTCATTTTTTATCTTCTCCAACTGCAGGCGTTGAGCTTCATTTTCCTTCTGTATCATCTGATTACGCAAGAATATATAAAAGAAGCCGCCAAGCAACATACTGACTATGGCCGGAACAGGCACATCGTATAAATCAAGACTTACCCCCATCAAAAAGCGGATGACCCACATCGTCAGAAGACACCAGACGGGAACCGTCAGGACAACTACCCCGTATTCCTGCCACCATACCAACTTCCGCTTCCGGCACAAACGAAGCCAATACTTCAATAGAAAAAAGATAGGATAAGACATGAAGAGTACCACAAGCATATCCTTCAGCATGAAATTCCACTCATTACTTTCCCAATAGTATTCATGTTTCGGAATATCATTCGCCACACGAATACACAGAAAAAGAATCACGGCAAATAATGCCGGCACCAGCCACTTGTTCCACAGTCTGCCCATAACAGTTACAAATTTACTCTTTTTGTTTCATCTATTTCTTTTTTCCTTCTGCTTTCTTTTGTCTCGCTGCCTTTTTGAAAACGCCAGGCGAAAGCAATACCCAGCACACGTTTGTTGTGCCGTTCGTCAACAAACGCCTGCACACCGGGAGATTGAATATCTACTTTTTGATAATTGGTGTTGAATACATCCTTGGCAAACAAGGTAACGGTGCATCTGTTACGGAACATCTTCTTTTGGATGCCGACATTCACTTCCAGCGCCGGATGTACTGTGGCTTGTCCGTAGGCCATTCGTCCATTATAATTTGCCGAAAGTTCGGCCGACCATACGGAAGTGAAAGCAAACTGGTTCATGCAGCCGAATATCGGGGTAAACATACGGTTTTTCATTTTCTGCCCTTGCTCCGTCCAACCATAATTATTATAAATACCGATAGCGGTCAGATTCACCTTCCAAAAAGAAACAGGTGAGAGGTTGGCGGCATGTACACGCATACCCGTCTGTACATAGGAAGACAGATTCTGGGGCATTACATAGATACGCCGCCCCTCCTGTTCGCGATAGCTCTTCATGATAGCATCATCTGTATGCGAGAAAAAGAGCACTGTCTGAAACCAGTCACGATACACATACCCCAACTCTATATTATCAGAGAAAGAAGGATGCAGCTTCGTATTTCCCCCTTCATGGGTATAGTCATCAAATATATAGGTAAAAGGATTCAAATCACCATAATTGGGGCGGGTAATACGCCTGCCATACGAAAGCTGAAACAGATGTTCCGAAGTCAAACCGTATTGCAAAGCAATAGTAGGAAACAAATGGAAGTAATTCGTTGTAAACGAAGAGTCTTTCTGTTGTGTATTTCCTCCAAAATCCCCGTGTACATGGGTATGTTCCAACCTTAGACCCGCTGAGATTTTCAAGCGGTCTTTCTCATAGCCGACTTGTAGATAAGAGGCATTGATATTCTCATCATATACGAATCGGGAACCAAGTGCCCCGTCCGGCAGCCAGCCGGAAACCGACGGACGCATATAACCTGCCGTATTGTCTATCGTAACAAATGAGGTTTTGACTCCGGCCTGTAACTTCCAAACCTCACTCAATGGATAAACCGCATCTATCTGTCCGACATATAAGTCGGTATTTCCCTTCATATCCCCTTTCAATGTATCGGGCTTAAAACTATCCATCAACTGGTTTCCAACACGGTAGTAATGGAAATAATCAAAAGAAGCGCTGAGTTTTCCCCCTTCTCTTTTCAGCTTGTGCACCATACTGGTTCCGGCAGAAACATTATTCCGGTTTTGCTCCGCATGGCTGTAAGTATTTCCCGCAACTCCGGTTTCTCGGATTTCCGTAAACATGCCTGCATTTTCCCTTTGCCGGGAAAAGTTTCCACCCAATGAGACTCCCCAAACTGTCCGCTCATTGAGATAATAATCACATCCGGTACGAAAATAGTGCGAATAATTCCTACGCTTCCGGTAAGAGTCCTGCATCATCCTTCCTCCATCCCGTTCGAACGCACGGTCGATAAACAAGTCTATGACATCCTTCCCCTGATAATACGAATAGTTCAAATAAAGATTGAACTTATTCTCCCGGATATTCATGGAGGCACCTCCATAACCGCTACCCGTCCGTCCAAGACTGCCATTGCCGTTCAAGGCCAGATTCACACCGCGCAGTCTGATTTTTCTTGTACGGATATCAATCAACCCGGAGCTTCCCGCCGCATCGTGGCGTGCGGAAGGCTGGGTTATCAAGTCTATCTTATCAGCATTAGTTGCAGGAGTAGATTTCAACAGACTCATCAATTCATCTCCCGAAAGATAAGTAGGCTTGCCATCCATCAGAATCGTCGCACCGCTTTGTCCGTTCAGCAAGATATTACCATTGGAATCTATCACGACTCCCGGCAGGGAAGCAAGAACATCATAAAGACTTCCCGTACTTTGAGTGACTGACGCATCCATCCGGTAACTTGTTTTACCGGCAGATATTTCTACCAACGGGAGTTTAGCAGTTACCATAATTTCTTCCAAACGCTGGTCGGCAATCGTATCCTGCTGCGACCAAACCACCAAAGGCATACTCAATAAAATTGCCCCTAAAAAAACATTTCGATACATACTCTTCCTCATTTTTTATTTCAAAAGTAGGCAGGCTGTAGAAAGTGAACAAATTATAGTGACAAAGGAATGTTATCCAGTGACAACATGCAGTTTTACCCTATTCTTCTTTTGATATTACCAAATAACCCCTATCTTTGCAAAATCTATCAATCTGACAGTAATTGCGTAATTACACCAACAAAATTATTAGATAATGAATAAAATCATTAGCAAAGAACACTTTTCTGAAAAGGTCTTTAAGTTAGTCATTGAAGCACCATTGATTGCCAAATCACGTAAGGCAGGGCACTTTGTCATTGTACGTGTGGGCGAAAAAGGCGAACGTATGCCGCTTACCATTGCGGAAGCCGACCCGGTAAAGGGAACCATCACACTGGTGGTTCAGGAAGTCGGGCTCTCCTCTACCCGTCTTTGCGAACTGAACGAAGGCGATTATATTACGGATGTTGTCGGCCCGTTGGGACAAGCTACGCACATTGACAACTTCGGTACTGTGGTCTGTGCCGGAGGTGGTGTAGGCGTAGCTCCCATGCTCCCTATCGTGCAAGCGCTGAAAGCTGCCGGCAACCGCGTCATCACCGTACTGGCAGGACGTACCAAAGAACTGATCATCCTTGAAAAGGAGATGCGCGAAAGCTCCGACGAAGTCATTATCATGACCGACGACGGTTCCTACGGACGAAAAGGTCTGGTGACGGAAGGCGTAGAAGAAGTCATCAAGCGCGAGAAGGTGAACAAGTGTTTCGCCATCGGCCCCGCCATCATGATGAAATTTGTTTGTTTGCTGACAAAGAAATACGAAATCCCCACGGATGTATCCCTGAATACGATTATGGTAGATGGTACCGGCATGTGTGGAGCTTGCCGAATCACCATCGGAGGAAAGACCAAATTCGTATGCGTGGATGGTCCTGAGTTTGATGGGCACCAAGTGGACTTCGACGAAATGCTGAAACGCATGGGTGCCTTCAAGAGCATCGAACGCGAAGAGATGCACAAACTGGAAGAACCTCAGACCTGCCAAGCCACCCATGAGAACGTGCAGGAAGCGGACGAGAAAAGCCGCAATGCCGCCTGGCGCCAAGAACTACGCAAGTCCATGAAAGCCAAAGAGCGTACCGCCATTCCACGTGTAGAGATGAACGAACTCGATGCGGAATATCGTTCGCACAGCCGCAAGGAGGAAGTCAATCAAGGCTTGACGGAAGAGCAGGCACTGACCGAAGCCAAGCGTTGCCTGGACTGTGCTAATCCGGGCTGCACGGAAGGCTGTCCCGTAGGTATCGACATCCCCCGCTTCATCAAGAACATTGAGCGCGGAGAATTCCTCGAAGCGGCCAAGACACTGAAAGAAACCAGTGCACTGCCTGCCGTCTGCGGTCGCGTCTGTCCGCAGGAAAAGCAGTGTGAATCCAAATGTATACACCTGAAGATGAACGAGAAGCCGGTAGCTATCGGTTATCTGGAACGCTTTGCCGCCGATTACGAACGGGAGAGCGGGCAAATCTCCGTACCGGAAATCAAGGAAAAGAACGGCATCAAAGTTGCCGTCATCGGTTCGGGTCCCGCCGGTCTGTCGTTTGCCGGAGATATGGCAAAGTATGGCTATGACGTTACCGTTTTCGAAGCACTGCATGAGATTGGCGGTGTATTGAAATACGGCATTCCGGAGTTCCGCCTGCCCAACAAAGTGGTGGATGTGGAGATTGACAACCTTGCCAAAATGGGAGTGGAATTCGTCAAGGACTGCATTATCGGTAAGACGCTCAGCGTGGAACAACTGGAAGAGGAAGGATTCAAGGGCATATTCGTAGCTTCCGGAGCAGGACTGCCCAACTTTATGAATATCCCCGGCGAGAACTCCATCAATATCCTCTCGTCCAATGAATACCTGACCCGTG
>ERZ773216.3988-NODE-3988-length-10840-cov-8.076402_pt1 | contig 10840 bp, 6 predicted proteins | sample MGYA00511259_ERZ773216 | MGnify/ENA primary metagenome ERZ773216 (study PRJEB29015, sample SAMEA2737764) | human gut metagenome | biome: human gut; feature: human-associated habitat; material: faeces | place: China | collected 2012 ... | reverse complement strand
CGTTCTCTTGGGGGTCTAAGGGGGCCATTCTCTCACGTGAGAGAATGGCCCCCTTATCCGCATCCCCTGCACGGTGCAGGGAAAAACGCCCCCCTGCGAGTACGCAGGGAACAATACAACACAGTGTGTTAAAACAATGTTAACTGGCTCGTTTCAGGCAATCCCGCAAACGCGCCCAGCGCGCGCAGCTGGTCGATATGCGTCTGCGACAGCTTGTTGCAGCAGAGGGAAAACTCCTCCACCGATGTAAAGTCCTTCCCCTTGCGCTTCTCGACGGTGTCGAGCGCTGCGGTCTCGCCGAGTCCGCGGACGGACGTGAACGGCGGCAGCAGGCCGTTTTCCGTGACGACGAACTTCGTCGCATCGCTGCGGTAGATATCGATGGGCTCAAAGTGGAAGCCGCGCAGACAGAATTCGTAGCAGACTTCAAGCGTCGTCATCAAGTCCTGTTCCACGGCGGTCGCGTCCTTGTTGTTTTCGATCTCGCGGATGCGGCGGCGCAGCGCGTCGGCGTCCTTGCAGCACTCGGCGGCGTCGAATGCCTTGGCGCGGATGGAGAAGAATGTCGCGTAGAACGCGAGCGGCTCGTGCACCTTGAACCACGCGATACGGAACGCCATCATAACGTATGCGACCGCGTGCGCTTTCGGGAAGAGGTAGCCGATCTTCGCAAGCGACTCGATGTACCACTCCGGCACGTCGTGCTTGCGCATCTCTTCGACCCACATCGGCCAGTCCCCCGCCTTGCCGCCCTTGACCTTGCCCTTTCGGACGGCCTCCATGATCTTAAAGCTCATCTTCGGGTCAAGCCCCATAGAGATGAGGTAGAGCATGATATCGTCACGGCAGCCGACGGTCTCCAGAACGCTCGCCGTGCCGCTGACGATCAGATCCTTCGCGTTGCCGAGCCACACGTCCGTGCCGTGGGAGAAGCCTGAAAGGCGCAGCAGCGTGTTGAAGTCCTTGGGCTGCGTGTCGACGAGCATCTGGCGCGTGAAGCGCGTGTTAAACTCGGGGATCGCGACGGCGCCCGTGGGGCCGAGCACTTCGTCGTTCTCGTAGCCGAGCACCTTGGACGAGATGAAGATCGACATCGTGTCGGGGTCGTCGAGCGGGATAGCGCGGGCGTTCACGCCCGTCAGATTTTCGAGCATGCGGATCATCGTCGGGTCATCGTGGCCGAGCATATCGAGCTTTAAGAGGTTGTCCTCCATGCAGTGATATTCGAAATGCGTGGTGATCGTGTCGCTGTCGGGGTCGTCCGCGGGGTGCTGTACGGGGCAGAAATCCTCGATATCCATGTCGTCCGGCACGACGACGAGTCCGCCGGGATGCTGGCCCGTCGTGCGTCGCACGCCGACGCAGCCCGCCGTCAGGCGGTCGATCTCGGCGTTGCCCGCGGCGATGCCGTTTTCCTCGAGGTATTTTTTGACGAAGCCGTAGGCCGTCTTCTCCGCGAGCGTACCGATCGTACCCGCGCGGAACACCTGCGTCTTGCCGAACATCTCGACCGCGTGCGCGTGGGCGCGCGCCTGATATTCGCCTGAGAAGTTGAGGTCGATATCCGGCACCTTGCCGCCGCCGTAGCCGAGGAATGTTTCAAACGGGATGTCGAAGCCGTCTTTGACATACTTCGTGCCGCAGACGGGACACATTTTATCGGGCATGTCCGCGCCGCAGCCATACTCGCCCGCGTGGAACTCGACGTTGCGGCACTTCGGGCAGCGGTAGTGCGGCGGCAGGGCGTTGACCTCGGTGATGCCGGCCATGTACGCGACGAGCGACGAGCCGACCGACCCTCGCGAGCCGACGAGGTAGCCGCACTCGAGCGAGCGCTGCACGAGCTTCTGCGCCGACATGTAGACGACGTCGTACTTGCCCAGAATGCTGCCGAGCTCGACGTTCAGCCGGTCGACGATCAGCTGCGGCAGATCGTCGCCGTAAAGCTCGTGCGCTTTCCCCCACACCATGCGGTTAAGGTCTTCTTCCGAATTTTCAAGCCGCGGCGGGAACAGCTTGCCCTTGGGCAAAAGCTCGATATCCTCCACCTGCTCGGCGATGGCGCGGGTGTTCGTCACGACGACCTCGTAGGCTTTCTCCTTGCCGAGGTAGTCAAATTCCTTGAGCATTTCGTCCGTCGTGCGGAAGTAGAGCGGGACGGGCTCGTTCGCGTCGGCGAATTTCTTTGACGCGAGCAGGATATGGCGATAAACCTCGTCTTCGGGGTCGAGGAAGTGGACGTCGCCCGTTGCGCAGACGGGCTTGCCGAGCTCTTCGCCAAGCTTGACAACAGTGCGGTTGAAGTCCTTGAGATCTTCGTCGTCGCGCACCGTGCCGTCGCGCACCATGAAGCGGTTATTGCCGAGCGGCTGAATTTCAAGATAGTCGTAGAACGAGGCGATGCGCTTGAGCTCATTCCAGTCCTTGTGGTCGACGATGGCGCGGAACAGCTCGCCCGCCTCGCAGGCAGAGCCGATGATCAAGCCCTCGCGATGCGCGACAAGCTCGCTTTTCGGGATGATCGGCACGCGCTTAAAGTATTTGAGGTTCGACGCCGAGATGAGCTGGTAGAGGTTCTTGAGGCCCACCTTGTTCTTGGCGATCAGAATGATGTGCTTTGGGAAACGGTTGCGCTTGACGCCGAGCGGGCGGAGCTTCGTCATCTCGTCGTTGATCTGTTGGAGGCGCGTGACGCCGCGCTCTTCGAGCATGACGAAGAACTTGGCCAGCATCTGCGCGACCGGGACCGCATCGTCGGACGCGCGGTGGTGGTTGAACTGCGGGAGCTGCAAGTGGTCGGCCACGATGTCGAGCTTGTACTTGCCGAGATCGGGCAGGAGATTCTGCGCGAAAATCAGCGAGTCGAGATATGTCGGCTCGAACGGGATGCCGCACTTTTTGCAGCCTGCGCGGATGAAGCTGATATCAAACTCCGCATTGTGCGCAGCGAGCGGGCGGCCGCCCGCAAAGGCCAAAAACGCGTGCAGCGCGTCCTCCAGCTTCGGCGCGCCGCGCAGCATGTCGTCTGTGATGCCGGTCAGGCCGATGATCTCAGGCGAAAGCCGGCGCTCGGGGTCGACAAAGGTTTGGAACGTGTCGACGATCTCGCCGTCTTTCAGAATGACCGCACCGATCTCGGTGATGGCATCGTGCGCGACCTTCAGACCCGTTGTTTCAATGTCGAAACAGCAGATCTCAGTCGAAAAATCGCCGTCCTGCGGGCCGTGCACACAGATACGGTCGTCGATGTTGTTGAGAAAATAGCCCTCACAGCCGTAAAGGAGTTTTATTTTACCCTCGCCGGTGTGCCAGGCGTCCGGGAAGCTCTGCGCTACGCCGTGATCCGTGATGGCGATGGCGGGCATCCCCCACTTGATCGCGCGCTTGACGACCGCGGCGGTATCGGTCAGCGCGTCCATGTTGGACATACGGGTATGTAAGTGCAGCTCGACGCGCTTTTCCTCCACCGTGTCCGTGCGCTCGGCGTGGTCGATCTGCATGATGTCCTGCGGGTTGAGCTGCATATCCTTACCATCATAGGAGAGCTCCATGCGGCCGCTGACGCGCAGCCACATGCCGACGCTGATCTTGCCAAGAAGCTCCGTCGCCTCGCGCTCGGGCATGCTGCGGCGGATAAAGAGCGAGCCTTCGTAGTCCGTCATTTCGAGCAACATCGTCCAGACGCCGGCGCGGCGCGTCTCGTGGCAGTCGAACTTGAAGACCTTGCCCTCAACGACGACGTGACCGGCCTTTGGCGTCAGCTCGCTGATGGGGAGCACTCTCCCCTTTGCAATCTCGCGGCCCATGATGACACTGCCGCTGCCGCTCACCTTGCGGCCAGCGTTCTTCAACATGTTGGGAAAGGCCTCCGCCGTTGATTTGACGTGGATGTCCACGCGCTTTAAGTCGTAATTGCGCGCAAGAAGCTGCTCGACTGTTTCGCGCGTCGAGTCGTTCATCTCCGCGCGCACGGTCATGTCGAGCGTCATCGTGCGCTTTTCCGGCTCGAGCACCATGTTCGTGACCATCGCGGCGTTGAGCGGGACGCGCAGGTCAAAATCCGGCGAAAAGTCGGTGAATAATTCAAAAAAAGGAATCTTTTGTGCCATAGCCACAACCTTATCTCAGTATCGTTTCCGCTCGGTCAGAGTTTTTTGATTTCCTCCATCAAAGCGTCGACAAGCTTTTCCTGCGGCACTTTGTAAAGGATTTTTCCTTTTCGGAAAATCATGCCCTCACCTTTACCGCCGGCCACGCCGATATCGGCGGCCGAGGCCTCACCCGGCCCGTTGACGACGCAGCCCATCACGGCGACCGTGATATTCTTCTTGCAGTCGGCAAGACGGCGCTCTAGCTCCTCGGCGATCGGGATCATGTCGTACGCCGTGCGGCCGCACGTCGGGCAGGAGACGAGGTTCACACCGCTGCGGCGGATGCCGCAGGCCTGCAAAATGCGCTTGGCGGCGTAGACCTCTTCCACGGGGTCCGCCGTGAGCGAGACGCGCATCGTGTCGCCGATGCCCTCGCACAGAAGGCCGCCGATGCCGATGGCGGACTTCAAAAGCCCCATCGTGGGCGTGCCCGCCTCGGTCACGCCGAGGTGGAGCGGATAGTCGACCTTTTCGTGCAGAAGGCGATAGGCCGCCATGTTGAGCGGTACATCAGAGCTCTTGACCGAGATGCAGATCTCGGTAAAATCGAACTTTTCAAGCAGCCGCACATGTCTGAGCGCGCTCTCGACGAGCGCCTCGGGCGTCACACGGCCATATTTTGCGAGCAGCTCCTTTTCAAGCGAGCCGCCGTTCACGCCGATGCGGATGGGAACCTTGTGTTCACGGCAGGCGTCTACGACCGCCTTGACGCGGTCATCTCCCCCGATGTTGCCGGGGTTGATGCGAATTTTGTCCGCGCCGCGCGCCGCCGCTTCGACGGCGAGACGGTAGTCGAAATGAATGTCCGCGACGAGCGGGATGGAGATATTCTCCTTAATTTCACTCAGCGCGTGCGCGGCCTCCATATTCGGCACCGTGACGCGCACGATCTCGCAGCCCGCCTCTTCGAGCGCGTGGATCTGCGCGATGGTGGCCTTGGCATCCTCAGTGTGCGTGTTGCACATCGACTGGATCGTGACCGGCGCGCCGCCGCCGATAGCGACGCCGCCTGCGATAATTTGCTTGCTCATAAGATCATCCTCCTCACAGGAGCTTGACAATGTCGTGGAACGTGACGAACAGCATCAGCGCCATTAAAAGCGCAAAGCCGATGCCGTTGATGACGTTCAGATATTTGGACGGAATTTCCTTTTTGAAAAGCGCCACGGCGATGCCGTTGACGAGCAGGAACAGCACGTGTCCGCCGTCGAGCGCGGGCAGCGGCAGCAGGTTCATCACGGCGAGGTTCACCGCGATCATCGCGGCGAAGTAGAGAATGCTCTCGAGTGCCGCGCCGAAGCCCGCCTCGGCCTCGGTCTCCTTGCCGACCTCCGTGATGGTCGAGACGATGCCGACCGGGCCGCTCAGATCGTTGACGCCCGCCGCGCCCGAAAGCAGCATTTGCAGGCTCAGTCTCACGATGCGGACATAGTCCATCGTCTGGTACCAGCTGTATTGCAGGCGCAGAAGCGGCGTCGCCTCGACGATCCCGCCGTAGGTAAAGCCGTAGGCCTCGTACTCCTTACCGTTTTCGTCGGTGTAGACTTGCTTCGTGAGCGTGCGGTCGAGCTTTTTGCCGTCGCGCAGGACGGTCATGTCGATCGTGCCCGTGTCGCCAAGGCCCATGATGAGCGACACGTCGCTCTTTAAATAAATGCGCTCACCGTTGATGGCGTAGATCGTGTCGCCGGGCATCAGGCCGTCCTCTCCCTGCTGCGGGAAATCGGGGTTCAGCTCGACGATCTCCGTCGTGTAGAATGCCTGCGCACCCGCATACAGACAGATGACGATGATGAGGCCCGTCAGGAAGTTCATGAACGCGCCCGCGACGAAGATGATGAACTTCTTCCACCAGACCTGGCGGCCCAGCGCGCGGTCGTCGTCCGAATCCTCGTCCTCGCCCTCCATGGCGCAGTAGCCTCCGATGGGCAGGAGCCGCAGGGAGTATTCGGTGTCTCCTTTCGTCTTATGGAAGAGCTGCGGGCCCATGCCGATGGAAAATTCATTGACGCGCACGCCGCAGGCCTTGGCCGCCAAAAAGTGGCCAAACTCATGCACGGCGATGAGCACGCCGAAAATCAGGATCGCAATGAGAATATAAACCATGGTCTCTCCTAAATTTGGTCAGTTGAGCTTTTCGCGCACGACCTCGCGCGCGAGCCGGTCTGCTTCCAGAATATCCGAAAGCTGCGGCTGATATACCGTCTCGGTTTTATCGAGCGCCGCTTCGATGAGGTCAGGGATGGCACAGATGCCGATCTCGTCGCACAGAAATGCCGCGACAGCCTCTTCGTTCGCGCCGTTCATCGCCGCGCAGTAGACATTGCCGATGGCGGCGCACTGCTTGGCGATCTTCAGGCAGCGGAAGACCTCTTCATCGGGCTCGGCGAACGTCAGCGGCGGGCACTTGAGAAGGTCAAGCGGCTCCGCGGGCGAAACGGCCCTGTTGGGGTACGTCATCGCGTAGCGGATGGGCAGCTTCATGTCCGGTGTGCCGAGCTGGGCGAGCATCGCCCCGTCGTGAAACTCGACGAGCGAGTGCACGATGCTCTGGCGATGGATGACCGCGTCGACCTGACGCAGCGGCAGACGGTAGAGGCGCATGGCCTCGATGATCTCAAGTCCCTTGTTCATCAGCGTCGCGGAGTCGATGGTGATCTTCGCACCCATTGTCCAGTTCGGGTGCTTGAGCGCGTCGGCCTTCGTCTTAGTCGCAAGCTCCTGCAGGCTCAGGCCGTAGAACGGCCCGCCCGAGCAGGTCAGAATGAGGCGCTTGATCTCACCGCGGTCGCGGCAGCCCTGCAAGCACTGGAAGATCGCGCTGTGCTCGCTGTCGACGGGGACGATCTCCGCGCCGCAGCGCTCCGCCGCAGCCACGACGAGCTCGCCCGCGCAGACGAGCGTTTCCTTGTTGGCAAGCGCGATGCGCTTTTTCTTCTCGATTGCCGCGAGCGTCGGCTGAAGTCCGATCATGCCCATCACGGCGGTGACGACCGTGTCAGCGTCGTCCGCCGTGGCCGCGGCCAGAAGGCCCTCCATGCCGGAGAGCACTTGGGTGTTTGTGTCGGAAAGCCGCGCGCGGAGCTCACGCGCCGCGTCCTCGTCATAAAGCACGGCAAGACGCGGGCAAAATTCCCGCGCCTGCTGTTCGATGAGGTCAACGCTTTTATTCGCCGTCAGCGCAGCGACGGAAAGCCCCAGCTCGCGCGCCACCTCAAGCGTCTGGCGGCCGATGGAGCCGGTGGAACCAAGTAAAGCAATACTCCTTGTCATAATAGGCCTCCACAGACCGCAGCCCACACGACCGGCGCGATGAAGAGCGTGGAGTCAAAGCGGTCGAGCATGCCGCCGTGCGTCAGGAAGAGGTGGCTGTAGTCCTTGATGCCCGCCTCGCGCTTGACAAGCGACATCGAGAGGTCGCCGAGCTGGCCGAAGATGTTGGCCACCACGCCGACAAGGATCAGCATGAGGTAGTTCGGCGCATAGCCGAGCCATGCCTTGCCGACAACGCCGAGCAGCACCAGCGCAAGCGCGCTGCCGATGGGCCCACCGATCGCGCCTGCCCAGGTCTTGTGCGGGCTGACGTGCGGCGCCATCTTGCGCTTGCCGAACCACATGCCAAAGTACATCGACAGCGCATCGCCCACAAAGGCGACGCAGAACGGCGCGAGCACATAGAGCTTGCCGAAGTTTTCGTCCATGCGCAGCAGGAAAATGCAGCTGTACATCGCCGGGAATACGATGCCGCCGACGATGGTCACCGCCACATTGTGGAACGTGAACGGTTTTTCCTTTCCGTAAGAGATAACCGCAAAGAGGAACGCCATCATCACAAGGATCCAGCGGAAGATCGTAACGGTCGAAATCGGAAGATCGTATGTGCCGCTCATCTCTTCCTTAAAGAGCCATATCTCCTGCATGACGACCGTTGTGACAAGTCCCCAGTAGAAATTCGCCGGGACGTTCTCTCCCGCCGTGTGCAGCAGCTCATAGGCCGCGATGCCCGCGATGCCGCAGACGACGATCATCGTCGCCCATGCGGGGCAGGCAAGCAGCACGGCGAGCAGCGCCGGCAGGCCGACGACAACCACCAACCATCTTTGTTTCATTTCTGTTTCTCCTGTTTCAGTCCGCCGAAGCGCCGCTCGCGCTGCTGATACGCGATGAGCGCCTTGTCGAATTCTCTTTCCGTAAAGTCGGGCCAGAGCGTGTCGCAGAAGTAGAACTCACTGTACGCGCACTGCCACAAAAGGTAGTTGCTGATGCGCTTCTCTCCGCCGGGACGGATGAGAAGGTCGGGATCGGGAAGTCCGCATGAATAGAGGTAGCGCGAAAAGCCCTCCTCGGTCAAAGCGTCCGCGTCCTGCTCCCCTGCCGCGCAGTCGCGCGCGAAGGCGCGGGCGGCCAGCAGCGCCACCCATACGGCATCCGTGATGCGCAGGCCGGAAAAGAAATTGGAAAGATAGATGCAGCGCAGCTGCTTTTTCAAATGAATAGTATGATTCATGGGGAACACCCTTTCTGCTTCTGCGTGAAACAGTGCCCCATTTCCCGGCAAAACAAAAACGCCCCACAGCAAAGCTGCGCGGCGCATAAAAACGATGCTCCACGCTTTGCCGGAAGAAAAATGGGTACACTTCGAGCCGGAAATGCTTAGGGGTTGCCTTTTTTAAAGAAAACGCAGCCGTTCCAGCCCATCCGGGTGTACCCTCCTTCCATGCAAAGCGCTGCACTGAATATAACATGACAAAGCCAAAATGTCAAGTCAAAACCGGAAACCTGCGCAAAATCTGCCCGCCCCGCTTGCAAACCGCCGCAAAATGTGGTAACATAAAAACGGTTATAAAACCTGAATACTCCCAAACGCAGCGACGGAGAGAGTAGGTTTGTTCGGCACAGCAAAGAGAGGGACTTCACCGGCTGAAAGGGTCCCCGCGTGCAGACAGGCTGAAGTTCGCTCCTGAGCGGCCTGCGCGAACGGCTTTGCGGCCCACTAGCACAGGACGGTTGCGCCCCGTTACGGCGTTTGAGTGCCGCCCGCTGCTTGCGCAAAGGGCGGAAACCGGGTGGTACCGCGGAGCAGACTGTTACAGCTTCGTCCCTTTTGCCTGAGAACAGGCAGAGGGGACGGAGCTTTTTTCATGCCTCCGCTCATGAACACGAAGTAGGAAAAGGAGAGAACATCCATGCAAGCAATGATCGACGAGCTGGCAAAACAGGCCGAAGAGAGCCTTGGTCAGGTCTCCAGCAAGGAAACGCTGGCATCCTTCTGGCAGGAATACCTCAGCAAGAACGGCAAGATCCCTGCCCTGATGAAGAATCTGCGCACCGTCGCACCCGAAGAGCGCCCTGCCATGGGCAAGATCATCAACGAGCTCAAGGCCAAGGTGCAGGCCGAGTACGACGCTGCCGCCGAAAAGGTGAAGGCTGCCGAGCTGGCTGCCCGCAACGCCGCCGAGACGGTGGACATCACCCTGCCCGCCAAGACCCGCCCCATGGGCGGCCTGCACCCGCTGACCCTGATCACCAACCAGATCATCGACGTGTTCTCCGGCATGGGTTTTTCGGTGGGCACCTTCCCGGAGATCGAGGACGATGACCACAACTTTACCCGCCTGAACGTGCCCAAGGATCACCCGGCACGCGACATGCAGGACACCTTCTACCTGTCGGAGGAGTTCCTGCTGCGTACCCAGACTTCCGGCGGCCAGATCCGCACCATGGATGTTCAGAAGCCGCCCATCAAGATCCTGATGCCCGGCCGTGTGTTCCGCTCCGACTCGGACGCTACCCACAGCCCCATGTTCCACCAGATGGAAGGTCTGGTCGTGGACAAGGGCATCACCCTGGGCGACCTGCAGGGCGCACTGAACACCTTCGTGCAGAAGCTGTTTGGTGCCGACACCCGCACCCGCCTGCGTCCTTCTTACTTCCCGTTCACCGAGCCCAGCGTCGAGGTGGACGTGAGCTGCTTTGAGTGCCACGGCAAGGGCTGCCCGCTGTGCAAGCACACCGGCTGGATCGAGGTGCTGGGCGGCGGCGTTGTCAACCGCAAGGTGCTGGAGAACTGCAACATCGACCCGGACGAGTACTCCGGCTTCGCTTTCGGCATCGGCATCGAGCGTATCGCCATGCTGAAGTACGGCATCAACAACATCGGTCTGATGTTCGAGAACAACCTGCAGTTCCTCAAGCAGTTCCACGAATAAGAGGGGAGAGAACAAACAATGAAAGTACCGTTCAGTTGGTTAAAAGAATACGTAGACATCGACGTTACCGCCCAGGAGCTGGAGGAGAAGCTGTTCTCCTGCGGCTTTGAAGTGGAAGAGCTGATCCCGCTGGATGCCGGCATCAGCAAAGTGGTGGTAGGCAAGATCGTGGAGATGGAAAAGCAGGAGGGCACCCACCTGACCAAGTGCGTGGTGGACTGCGGCGACTATGGCCACGACATCCGCATCAGCACCGGTGCCTCCAACATGAAGCTGGGGGACTGTGTCCCTGCTGCGCTGGATGGTTCCACCCTGCCCGGCGGCATCAAGATCAAGGCCCGCAAGATGCAGGGCGTGGAGTCCAACGGTATGCTGTGCTCCGGTGAGGAGCTGGGCCTCAACGATGACCTGTTCCCGGGCTCTGAGGTCTACGGCCTGCTGCTCCTGCCGGAGGATTCTGTCCCCGGCACCGACATCGCC
>ERZ773216.3972-NODE-3972-length-10902-cov-17.454965_pt1 | contig 10902 bp, 10 predicted proteins | sample MGYA00511259_ERZ773216 | MGnify/ENA primary metagenome ERZ773216 (study PRJEB29015, sample SAMEA2737764) | human gut metagenome | biome: human gut; feature: human-associated habitat; material: faeces | place: China | collected 2012 ... | reverse complement strand
TATCGGAAGTTCTTGCAACCGCAAAGAAATCTATAAGCCTGACATCGTTCTCAGTAGTCAGCCAGCCGTAGCTGTGTTCCATGAAATATTCCTCGTTTTCGTAATTCGGAATATCTGCAAACATCGTTCCGTTGCCCATATTGTGACCGTAGATCACGCTGTTGAAATCCGAAAAATCACTTGAACAGCGATAGTCCATAAACAGCGAGCCTGCATACAAATATGAACCGTCCGCCGCCCTGCGTGTGTAATAATCGTTATCTCCCGACTGCATGATCGGGTAATTGATATTCGTATCGGGGATATATAGCCAAGCCACGGAATCGCTATGCTCGTTGGAAAGCTGCCGTACCTGTGCTGTAAGCTCCTTTTTTGTATCTTCGGGAACTCTGTCCGCCGATGGCTTGTCAGAACTATTGTTGACTGCCTCATCAAGCGTTTCTCTCGCTATCGGGGTAGGAGCATAGATCAGAATATCCTGCCAATTGATTTTCTGAGCCACGTCGTTTTTTACAAGAAGATAAATTCCTCCTCCGAGGAGGGCGGCTGCGGTCACAGCCGCAGCAGTTCGAATAACTTTCTTATTCATGCCTTTTTCCTTTCTTTGTGATAATAAGGGCGGCAAGGATAACACTTGCAGCTCCGAGCATTGCAAATGCCGCAAAATTGCTGTGATTATCGCCTGTATACGGAGTGTTTGTAACAGGAGTAAGCTCGTCATACATAACGACCTCGGTCACAGAACCGTCCTCGTTTACCGTGAACTTTATCTCATTTGCAATTTCGTAACCGTCGGGAGCGATGGTTTCACGGAGCGTGTACTCCTTGCCTGCGATCAGCTTGCCCTCGACAAGATGAGCCTCGTCCGCAGATACCCATTCCTCAACCACATTTCCGTCCTCGTCAATAATTTGGAGAGTTGCACCAGGCAGCTCCTTATCCGTAGTAATATCACGCTTTGAGATCTTCACCTTTGTTGTGTCGTCAACCATAACAATCAGCGGATTTCCGTCCTCTGAAATCGCCGTAGAATCAACGTTTCTGATCTTTATTGTACCGTCTGCAAAAACCTCGAATTCAATATCCGTAGCTATCACATATCCGTCCGGAGCCGCAATTTCCTTGAGCGTGTAATCTCCGGCTGGAAGCTCGGTTACAATATGATTTGTACCATCGGAAATCCATTCGTCAATGATTTCACCGTCAGCATTTTCAAGCACCATTTCAGCACCCACAAGTTCGTTTCCGTACACATCACGCTTTGAAATCTCAACAGTAATTGGTTTATTCACCGCAGTAATTTCTACGACATTGCCGTCCTCAGAAACAGTAACAGGATAGCTCTCATCACTAAAAATATATCCTGTGGGAGTTTCGATCTCATGAATAATATACTCGCCGTATGGGATTTCATCAAACTCAAAATATCCGTTTTCATCTGATGTGAAAGTCATTATTGCAGTATCTCTGCTGAACTTCACACAGTCGGCAGTAAACAGACCGAACACAGCATTTTCAAGAGGTTCGCTCTTGTCATCTACCTTGTGACCCTCTATCCTGCCACGCTTGAGAAGATTTACAAACTGTCCGCAGTCAATATCCGCAGTCCAGATGTCCTGTCCCATATATTCGAAGTTTACAAGATATTTTTCTCCGTTAAGAATATAGTGTTCATCAGTAGAAATTTCTTTGACATAATACCATCCGAAAGGTATCTGTACATCAAATTTTGCAGTCATATTCTCAGCAAGTGAAACTTCTGAAATCAGTCCGTCCGCAGGAATTACAGTACCGTCTGCCGCCGTAATATCTTCTGCTGCAAACAATCCGAAGCTTACGCTTGTATAGCAGTCCTTGCCGTAAATGCCAAACAGCTCGTCGTTCTCCATAACCTTTGAGAGACTGATCTCAACGTCCTGATAATCATTGACAAATGACGTATTTACGGTATCAAGCACTGCGATTTCCTGTCCTGCATAGGTCAGTTCAACAAACTGTGATTCCGTATTCTGAACATAGCCAAACGGTGCAGAAACCTCCTTGATTTCGTAATTGCCAAGATAAAGCAGATCGCTTTCCGCATAGCCGTTTTCATCGGTTGTAATTTCAGCCACAACATCGCCTGCGTTGGCTCTGATTGTGCCGTCAAGCGTAACGATATCCTCCGAAGCGATCACCTGAAATACTGCGCCGGAAAGATTTCCGCTTGCAAACACGGGAGTGTAGGTGGTTGGATTTACTGTCATCTCGCCGTTTTCATCCGTGTAAGCGGAGGACGCCATAGCAACGGTTTTAAAAATATCACCTGTTTTCTGAACCGAAATTCTGCCTTTCTGAGCGGTGTTTTCTTTGTGAACTTTAATGACTGTCAAAGCATTTTCTTCCTCTGCGTTATCAGCAGAAACTGTGAAGGGCACGGGCGTGCTGTCCAGAACATAACCCACAGGAGCCTGAACCTCAACAAGAGAATATTCGCCGTAGAGAAGAACCTCGGGAGTGATGAGGTATCCCTCGTTGTTTGTGTAAAATACATCGATAGTTGTGGGAGTAGGATAGCTGAAAGTCATAGAAATCTTCTGACCGTTTGAATCATAGATCTCAAAGCCTGCGCCCTCATAAGGAATTGTTTTTCCTGTTTCGGAATCGACCTTTACCACCTTAACATAGCTTTCAAACTCTGCATTGTTGATAAGATAGCGGTAGGTCTGTCCGTTCTCGCTGATGTTGACATCGAAGTCAGCAATAAACTCAGTACCCTCCCAGCCGACTGTCTGATGCACAGTGTAAACGCCGTATGGCATATCCTTTGTCTGTGCAAAGCCGTTTTCATCGCAAGTCAGATGATCACGCTCTGTTTCAGCAGCATTTCCATAACTGCCTGCGCTCTTGAGATAAACCTCAAATTCAGCGCCGACTTCGGGCGTTTCGATCTGAGTCGAGCCGTCGTCCGTATGCTTGATGACTGAGATATTGCCCTTTATTACGTCCTCAGTCACAGTCATAGAAATGAGATTACTTTCAATTGTGTATTTTTCCGGCTCTGCGCCTACGGAATGAACAGTCATATCAAGCAGATATCCCTCGGAGGGAGAAATCTCCTGAACTGTGTAATTTCCGCAGACATACTCCTTGGACTTGAAATATCCGTTTTCATCTGTGGTGTAGGTGTCAATAAGCGCTCCGTCACGGTAAATGCCGTAAACTGCGCCTGCAAGAGTACCGTCGCCCTGTGCGGAGACCATTTCTGCGTCCTGCTTTGTCACCTCAACGGTAAATTTCTTGAGGATATTTTTGAATGTCTTAGTTGTGGTTGCGTCAGCTGTAAGAGTTGCTGTCTGATCAGCAGGAATCACATATTTTATCGGAACGTTTTTCTCGCTGATTGTGTAGGTGATTTTTTCGTTATTACTGTCATAAACCGGAATATTTTCAAGCAGAGCGATACCGTCCTCACCTGTGGTAATGGTATAGGTCTTTCCGTTGCCTGTGACAGTGAATTCTCTGCCGCCGTTCTCTCCGTCCTCTGACTGTTTATTGATCTTGATTGAACCTGTTTTAAGTTCATTGTTGAAATTGACATTGACAGTCAGATCAACATTTCCGCTCGTCAGCGTAACGTTCTGCGCTTTCGGAGTTTCATATCTCGTATCTACGTTGATTTCGGATACGGTGTAGACAATTGCTTTACCTGTGGACATATCATAAACTCTTAGATCGTCAAAGGTTGCAATTCCGTTTGCATTGGTTTTGGCAGTTTCAGAGAGCGATTTTCCATTGTATGAATAGGTGATTTTAAACTCCCTGCCGCTGATGATTCCGTCCTCTGCGGTTTTGTTAATTTTAATTGTTCCTGTTTTGAAATCCTCTGTCACCTTGTTTTTTCCTGCTTTGATTGTATAAACAGTAGGATCAATAGAATAACCTGTAGGAGCTTTTAATTCCTTTGCGTAATAAGTGCTGTCGGGAAGTTGAATTTTACCTGTGCCGTCAGCGCCTATGGCGATTTCGCCAACCTTTTTTGTGCAGGACTTGTCACTGTAGATTCCGTATACCGCTGTGGAATTGTCAACACTTGATTTTCCTACAAGATTACCGTCCGTATTGTACTTATCGATCTCAAAGGTAACATCAGTTTTTGTGATCCTGAAAGCGTACATATTCATCGCAGTCGCAGTTTTACCGTCGGTATTGTTGTTAATGACAACACCCTGAGATCCGTTGGACTCGATCCTCCAATGAGTACCTCCTGCGCCTGTGCCGTCGCCGACTGTGGAGCTTGTTATGAGCGATTCGGAAACTCCGATAGATTTCAGATAAGAAACAACGTCGGAACGGCTGTCAAATTCGCCCATATATATCCATGCGTGGTCGATACCGCCGGGATTCTCCGCCACAACAACCGAACCGGGAGTGATCGTCGAACCGTCGGAGCATTCCCAATACGGGCGGTCGGTAGTCTTGATATTTGCCTTTTCCACGCCAACCTTAGAGGTTACGCCATTGTAGGTGATCGTACAGCTGTCGCTGACAGTCAGCCAGTGAGCAGTATCAACGGGCACAGGGTTATTCCACGAAAAACCGCTTGTAGAATAGCCGAGCTGTGTGAGCGTGTAGTACACAAGTCCCGAACAGTCGATACCAAGGTTGTTGATCGTCTGTACCGACAGCGGAGTGTACTGTCCCTGATTGTATGCGTACCAATAGCCCTTATTGCCAAAGGTATACGGCGAGCCGAGAAGAGTTGCAGCTTTTGCTACAACCGTATCCGCTGATGGAAAAGCTGAATTTTCCGTTGACGTACTTGCCGCAATCGCTGTGATAACTCCGCTCATAGATGAGCCCAGCATAGAAAAAACGCAAAGTCCTGCCATGAACCCTGCGCTGAGTTTCTTTAATATCTTTGATTTAATTTTAAACATATATTGCATATTTGTTGTTTACTTAATTAGTAAGCAGATTCGCTTACCGAAATATCAATTGTAATATCACTTTCATCAAATATCCGGGTAATATCACCGTATTTATCTGATTTTAAAAATCTGCCGCCTTGTGTGTCGAACACATACCATGCTCCGTCCACATTTACCAGATTTGCCATGTGTCCATACCAGTCATCGGGGGAGAAAAACGCATACCGACATTCAAGCCCAATCCCCTTGCAGGCATACATTGTTGCCACTGAGAACACTTGACAATTTCCGCTGACATTATTCTGAATCCAATTATACACGGCTTCGGCTTTTCCATAATCAGAACCATCGTGACTCAATCCTGCACCGATGTTGTAATATTCATCGGTCGTTCTTCCGAGCGAATTTACATAATTCAGAACACTTTGCAGGTTTGTTGTATCTTCAATTACAACTTCAGGCGGTTCAGTCTGCGGTACTGTAGTCTGCGGCTTAGTTGTTGTAGTAGTCGGCGGATTCGTTACCGAAGGCTTTGCCGTTGTTAACGGAGGAGAGGGGGTATTATTCTGTTCCGCTCCGTTATTACTCTGAGGATCATTTGACGGCGAATTATCGGGCTGCGGATTATTCTGTGCAGGCTGGTAGTTATTTTCCTGACCGTTATTATTCTGACCCTGATTAGAATTTCCGTTCGCATTTGAAGAACCAGATTTCTTGGTCGTAGTTACTGTGATATTTGTCGGTTTTGAAGTCTCGGATACCGTCTGCGAACTTGTTTTAAAAGTAGTAGTTGCGGCTTCGCTTGTATCCTTTTCTTCCTTTGCAGATGTTACTGCGGAAACTGTGACCGCAGTCGTAGTTTGGCTCACTGCCGAAGTGTCGACGCTTACTGATCTTTCGGCAGTTTCCGCTGCATTTCCGCAGGCTGATAAAAATACCGCACAGAATATTGATATGACCATTGCTTTTTTCATATTATCACGCTCCTTGACAAGCAATATATCACACTAGTACTTTAAAATCCAGACTTTTTACCGAAATTCTACCCTTGTGACAATTTGCACAGCATAAGCTTTAGCAAACTACATACTTAGCTCCGGTTCAGGTTCATCTTCAGGCTCCGACATTTCCTCATTGGGAGTGTTCTCCACCTCGATATCCGTCTGCTGAACCTGCTGCAGCTTGAGATCATAAGCATTGAGCACAGCCTGATTTACGGCAGTTCTCGCCGACTTGGTTATGGCGTGGAAGGTGTCGCTGTACTGCTTGTTGCCGTCCTTATCGGTGTATGAGGTGGAGGGCATATTGACAAATCTGCCCTTTTCGGTCTCGATGACCCTCAGTCCGTGAACGGCGAACATACCGTCCATTGTTACGCTGGCATATGCCTTGATTGCTGAATCCTCTTTGTTTACCATTCTGTTGATAGATGCGTGTATTCTCATAGTTTCATTCTCCTTTACATTGTCTGTTCGATTTCCGGTTCTTCTTCATATTCTTCAAGCGGTTGGATCACTTCCGGCTTTGTTTCTCTCACAGCAACCAGCCCGATACCGGGCAGATCTACTATGATATGATCAAACTGCTGCTTGTACTTTTCTATCTGTTCATCGGTGAGTGAACAGCTGTCCCATTCGCCGTATTCGTTCCGGTAGTTGCCTGAAATGTAGAATGTACCGTGGACAAGAGTTTCTCCCACTATTCTGTTTGGAGCAGAGCCGTTCAGCAGAAATTCATCATTGCACCAGCAAAGAGCGTTGTTTTGGGGTTCGAAATATATAGGCTCGATGCTGCCGCCCACAACTTCTTGCATGGCATGGATATCATTGCGAATTTCAGCTTCATATGGAGCTTTTCCGTTTTCCACGATAAGAATTTTCATTATATCCGAATGATTTGTTTTATCGATATCGAAGTCTATCGGCTTGAATCCAACGCTGTCGCAGAAGTAAAAGCCTTTATCCTTGCCGTCGCAGATTTCAATGACATTGCTGACTGACATCGACTCTCCGAGATATCCGGGAGGTGTTTTGTCCGAATTGCAAAGGGCGAAAACACTTTCAAGGCTGTCACAGGTCACAGTACCGCCGTAAATCTGACGGTAATTCTCAGCTTTTATGCCGCCATGTGATTGTGTGTAGTCGTAATTCATAAAAGCGAGCTTATTACGGTCCTTTTCATGGTCGATCTGAAAAATCCTGATCTTCATCTGCGGAGCCTCGATCTGTTCAAGCCGTTCAACCGCCCATTTCGGAAGCTGCTCATAGTCGGCAACTCCGAAGAAATCCTCACGGTAGAATTGTGCTTTTTCGTCGTCCGCAAGGAACTGCCCGAATACCTTTCTGCCCGATTTTTCGGGATCGCAGCCAAAGCCGCCTGCTGCGTAGAAATACTGATTTATTGGGTCCTTGAACTGTTCGTTAAGGATTTCGGGCTTGAGGATCAACAGCTTTCTTTCGTAATCCTGCGGCTTATCGGATTGAACGCACTGTTTTTCGCCCACAAGTCCGAGCCTGTCATATCTTTTCTTTACCTGATCGATAAAGCCGTTAAGCACGGCGGGATGAGAATCAACACAGTATTCGCGCATTTCTTTTTGGGGAAGATATGAGGGGATAACAGACCTTGCCCACTCCTTGTTCTCACGGGAGAAACGACCGTCATCTTTCTTATTAAGAATGCTTGCGGCAAGCACCCACATTGTACGGTCATAACCGAAATCGGCTATGACCTTTTTAGCCCCATTTTTATTCAGAGTGAAACCGTCGAAACTATCTGAAATAGCCGATTCTATCGCTTTTTTACAGCGGATATTTTCCGTCCAGCTTTCACGGTATGCCTCAATTTCTCCGGTGAGTTTTGCGTTTTCAAAAGATTGTCTGTACAGATAACTCATACGTTTTTCACAGCTCCTTTTCTTTTAAGTCTCATAAGAGTTTTTAAAAGCCTTTCTCTTTCCTCCAGCACAAGTGACTCTACAAAGGAATCAAGCGGTTCACTTTCCGATTTGCAGTCGTCACACAGCTTCTCCTTTGTAACAGTTATCGTATTTCCCTTGGCGTCAAAGCTAAGAATATTCCCTGACCGTATATTAAGGGCAAGCCGTATTTCATAGGGTATCGTAATTCTGCCTTTCTTTCCTAACACCCGTACAATTTTATTCATCACTGCATTCCTCCGTTTCCTCGCCGCAGTAAGCATACAATGGACAATTACCACAATCATCATGCATGGAGCAAGTCCGTTCGATCTCTTCATCCGAGATACCACAATCACGGCGTTCTCTTTCGGGAGCATTACGCCATATCGTGAGAGAAACACCGCCGCCGTCGCACTCTGTTTCTACTCTTACGGGATTCCCGTTTTCATCGTAAAGTCCCGAAAATTCGGTCTTTCCATTTGTTGTGAGTACCTGTGCAAAAATTATCTTTTTCATAAAATTATACCTCCAAAATTGTCTGTTTCATCGTCAAACAGCGAGAGCTGGCGTACAGACCTTGCTCTCTCGCTCGTATCGTAATTGGATATGAGGAGTTCCGCATACTGACAGCCGCCGTCGTACCGCTGTGCCAAGTTGTTAATTCTGCTGATCTCCTCGATGCGGATATTCGGCTTGTCCCATATCTCACGAATTTCGGGACAGTCGTTGTAAGAAACAAGAAACTTGCCCTTGATATCCAGAAGAGTGTCACGCAGTCTGATATGATCCTTGGTTTTAAACCCGACGTCCTTGTAATAGTTTTCGGTAGCAAAGTACGGCGGATCGCAGTAGAAAAAGCTGACAGGGCGGTCATACTGCCGTATCAGCTTTTCAAAATCCTTGTTCTCAACTATGACTTTCTGCAATCGCCTCGCCGCCAAGTCTATCATCGGGAAGTCCGACCAAATGGAATGCGGCTGACTTGCAAAGCTGTCAAGTCCGCTTGCATAGCTGTAACGAATAAGCTGATAAAATTTTGCCGCACGATCAATGTCCCGAAATTTCGGGAAAAGATTGCGTTTATGAAGCCCTGCTATCCAATCAAAATCCTCACGGGAATTGAGGACGTACCGCAGCTTGTATTTCAGCTTATTTGGCTTATCTCTGACACAGCGGTACAGATTAGAAAGATTGCTGTTAAAATCGTTATATACCTCAAAATCCATACCGGGCGGCTTATGGAACAGAACCCAGCCTGCGCCTCCGAAAACCTCTATATACCGCTCATAGTAGGGTGGAAACCTCGCAAGTACGGCGTCTCTGAGAGCCTTTTTTCCTCCTACCCATGACATAAAACTGTTCATGTTTTTCCTTTCTGCCGTTTATACCAACAGGAGAAAAGTCGCTTTGCAAGCACCAGATTTTTGATCTGCTGTTGGCAAAACGACCTTAATAAATATTAGATTTTACGCTGTTTTCAGCCCTTGATTATCGGGTCAACGTATGAAAAAATTATTCGCTTCTGTTCAAGGTAGCCGTCGGCTTTGTTTACCTCATTGCACAGCTCCTTGTACTGCCGCTCCGAAAGTACGGGTTTTGTCGCTCTCAGCATTGCAGGAATACTTCCAATACAGAACTTGAAGTCCACTTTAGCTTTGATTTTGTTTGTATGCATTAACCCATCTCCATTTCTAAATCTTCGTCCTGTTCCGAAACGCATTCTTCAAGATTGTTCACAATGTAATCCGACAGCCATGTGCTTCCGAAATCCTCCCTCGTCCGGAGCCGCCATATTGCAAGCTTACCTACATCAAGCTGAACATCTTCAAAGGGAAACAGCAGACAGGTAAGGCCTCCGTTTTTAAAGCTATATGCCTTTTCAAACCTATTGTCATTCTGCAATATTCCGCTTTCCGTCAGCATATCGTTTATGCCGTCGACCCATTCCTGCAGATCGCCGCCGCACCCTTGCAGGACAAGTCCCTCGCTGTCATTCATTTTTCTCAGATCGTGTAAAGAAATGCTTTTGATCTCCATTATTGCAAAACCTCCTTCCCGTAATATTTTTTCAGCAGATTTATGACGAAATGCTGACCCTTTCCCGTCACAAACGTCTGCTGATAGGTCTTGGTCATAGTCGGAGTTTCAAACACCGACTCCTTTACCGCAAAATATCCTCGGTCGATAAACGCCTGATAGGGGAGATTATTCGCCATAAGCACTCTCATACTCTTAAGCCAGCCGTAGAGCTTGTTTCTTCCGACAGGGATATTTTCGGCTCTTGCCAATTTTGCCATAGCGTTCATGTCGATGAGATTATCGGTATTTGCAACCTGATTCGCAAACTCCACTAACGGTTGGTCGTGACGTATCCGCTCGTTCAGCTTGTTGATAGCCATCATCTGCAAACGGAACAGATTGCGGTACGGCTCGTCGAGAAACGGAAGATAGTTTTCTATGAACATTTGCTCGTTGCTGACGTAGCCGCCTGTTTGATTGATCTGAGGCAGAATTTTATCAAAAATCCACGACTCAAATTCCGCAGCTCTTGGCAGTTTGCTGTGTGCGACAAGTCTGTAAACATCGCCCTCAGGAATAAAAATCATCTTAATGGTCTTGCTTGGGGACTGCGGATGAGGTAGGTCGTGTTTCACGCCCCACCTGCAATGCCGCCTTATTGCGTCCTTTGTGTTGCTGTAGCCCAATGCAGAAGCCACGTCCTTGCCGCAGAACATAATTCTGCCGTTATCATCCTTTAAAATTCTGAGAGAACCAAATTCCTCATTTTTGAAAATCTTGATCATATTATTCATTTAATTTATCTCCTCATCAAATTTCAATAAATTTCTCGCAATTTCTTCAACAACGGGTACGCTTACGGCATTTCCGGCTTGTTTGTAGAGCTGTGCGTCGGACATCCCCGTTGCCGCAACTTTTTCGAATTGCTCTGTTGTAAAACCCTGCAGCCGCCATGCCTCAATTGGCATAAGGCGTCTTATCCGTCCATGGTGGACAATTAATCCTGTATAATAAAACTTGACACATACAAGACAATCAAAGTATAATAAAAAC
>ERZ773216.3967-NODE-3967-length-10918-cov-5.792691_pt1 | contig 10918 bp, 9 predicted proteins | sample MGYA00511259_ERZ773216 | MGnify/ENA primary metagenome ERZ773216 (study PRJEB29015, sample SAMEA2737764) | human gut metagenome | biome: human gut; feature: human-associated habitat; material: faeces | place: China | collected 2012 ... | reverse complement strand
GGCAACTCACACGGCCCTTGTCATATACTTATATTGTTATTTACATCACCAGTCTTTTACAGATCCATCGAATGCCCGGTGCGCTGCATTGCTGCCGCGCTCTTTTGCCGGATACAGTTCTTCTGCATCGTCGGCAAGTTCAATTCCGATTCCCGGTGCTTCCGGAATCATCATACAGCCATTCTCAAAATGGAATGGTTCTTTCACCATCTTGTCTTCCGCTCCATTTAAGCAGAAGCCCGGGAGTTCCTGGATCCCAAGGTTCGGAATGGATGCGCAGATCTGCAGGCAGGCTGCCGTGGATACCGGTCCAAGCGGGTTATGCGGAATCACCAGTACATCGTGTGCTTCTGCAAGCGCACAGATCTTCTTGCTGGTGGTAATGCCGCCAACTGCGCAGACATCCGGACGGATATACTGGCATGCATGGCGTGCCATCAGCACTTCAAATTCGCGCAGATCGATGGCTCTCTCACCGGTTGCGATCGGAACCCCGATCTTGGATGCCACCTCTGCCATCGTATCCACATTGTCCGGCGGAACCGGATCTTCCAGGATCATCGGGCGGTATGGCTCTACTGCACGACCAAATGCGACAGCCTCTGGCAAAGTCATGCCGCGATGCACTTCCAAAACGAAATCAAAATCATTTCCGACTGCTTCCCGGCAGACACGGACTTTTTCTACTTCCCGCTCTATACGGCTGGCGAAGAACTCTCCCTTTCCATCCGCGCTGCTCTTCGGTCCGTTGCAGAAAATCTTGGCAGCGGTGAAGCCCATCTGCTGTAGTTCCTGATACTGCTTTGCGAGTTCTTCCTTATCATCGGTTATATGCATGACGGAAGCGTAAACGCGCACCTTATCGCGGGTTTTTCCGCCCAATAATTCATAAACCGGAACGCCGAGTGCCTTTCCTTTAATGTCCCAAAGCGCAATGTCAATAGCGGAAATCGCACTCATAATGACAGAACCGCGGAAATACACGGATCGCAGAAAGTTCTGGTTAAAATCTTCAATACGGAACGGATCTTTTCCAATTAAGTAATCCGCAAACTTTTCAATGGCTGCTGCCGTTGCCTGCAGATATCCCCAGTTTCCGGCTTCTCCAAGACCGGTAATGCCGGCATCGGTGTAAACCTGTACGAAAAGATAATGTTTGGCAAAGCGCAGCTTTACGTCTGTAATCTTCATAGTTTCACTCCTTTAATGTTCTACATTCTTTCATTTTATCGGTTTATATGTTCCAAAAAGAAACGATCATGCAGTTCTAATGCTCGTTCCCATCCAGGTGTCCGGTTGGTTGTAAATCCGTGCATAGCTTCTGGAATCCTCCGCATGGTTACACAAACTCCCGCCTTTACCAATCGCATTCCAAAGTTTTCCGTATCATCTCTCAGGCTGTCTTCTCCTGCAGATAAAATCAAACAGTCTGGAAATGCAGCCAGGACCTGCTCCGTTGCAAAAGCAGGGGAACAGCATGGATCAGATGCATCTGCATCTCCCACATAAAAATCTGTATACAGTTTCTCCGTTTCCGCGCGTTTCACCCAGAATGGATCCTGTTTTAATTCCTCCGACAGCCTTTCTACCGGATTCGCGGTATTGTCTGTTGGGAAATACTCCATCAAGGCGCAACATGGATGAAATGCTTTCGTTTCCGCATTTTTCACCAGAGCCGATGCCACAAGATTGCCTCCGGCACTATGTCCGGCAAGCATGATTTTTTCCGGATCGATACACAGTTCTTCTGCATGTTCAAACACATACTGTATGATTCCATAGCTTTCTTCTGCAGCATAAGGGAACGGTTTTTCCGGTGCAAGACTATAATCAACATCCCATACCAGAGCATTCGTTGCTTCCATGACTGCACAGCAATATCTGCGCTCACGATCCGTGCGTCCTTTTAAAAATCCACCACCATGAAAGTTTAATAAAATTGGGGCCCGATCCGGCAAAGCTTCCGGCCGTTCTTCAAAGACATGCACACAATAACCGTTTTTTGTCTGAATCCAAAGTTCTGTTTCTTTTCCCGACAGTGCCGCTAACTCTTCCTGACTCACAGGACCAAAACGATCTCTGTGCCGCACAGTCTCTGCAATAGCAATTTTTTCTTCCTGTGTCATATCCACGTCACTCCCTTTCTTTTAAAATGCAGGGAATACTGTCATGGTATAAACGATATAGATAAATGGCAAAATCAATGTAATCAGTGCGCCGCTCTTAAAGATGGCCTTCAAATCATAACCGCCATCAGCCATGCACATCGGAACCGCCGGTGTCGCCATCGGAGTGAGGAATGCCGTCAGGGAACCTGCATTGACTAACAGAACCAGTCCTGTCGGATTTGCACCCAGTGCGGAACAGGTCAGCAGACAAATCGGAACAAATACCGCAGATACAGAACGGTTCAGCATAAACTGAGTCAGTGCAAACGGGATCAGGAAGAATAACGCACCGAGCACATAGTTATTGTGAGTACCACCAACGGCTGTTGCCAAAGCATTTCCAATCATATCGCCTGCTCCGGTGTTCGTCAGGGCGGTTCCAAGTGCCAGTGCACCTACAAACAGCATTAACATATCCCACGGGATATCACGCAGTGCAGATTTCTGATCTACCACACCAAATAAAACCATCAGAAGGCTTCCGGTCAATGCCACAGACCAGGTGGTAAGATGAAGCTGGCTGGAAAAGATCAGGCATAAAATGGTTCCAAAAAATACGGCAATTCCAATCTTATCTACAACCGGGCTGAGTTTCTGTGCCTGCTTTCCAGAATTGCGGTTTTCCAGTGCTTCAATCGGGACAATCGGAGCCTTTGGTGTAAATTTCGGTCCGATAAACAGTGCCCAAAGCGGAACAATGATCAAAATCGGCCAGGTGCCAATGGTAAAGTCAATCGCACGGATGCTCATACCGGTAAATCCATAGGTTTCCATAAATCCGGTAAACTGTCCGGCCTGCTGGATCGCAGTTGAAAGCGGCAGAATCCCGCAGCATGCCACACACACGACCATAACCGGGAACATATACTGGGAACGGCTATGGTTCGTATTGTCACAGAGTGCTGCCAGAAGCGGGCTTACGATCGCATAAACTACCATCGGGCTCGCAATAAAGTTTGTCAGAAGCACTGCCAGCAGAATATAACCAAAATATGCGGTCACAAAACTGCCTCTTGTGAGCTTCATGATTGCTCCGCACATACCGTCTACCAAAGATGTGCGCCGAAATCCTGCTGCCACAATAAACATGGTTGCCATCAAAAGCGTATTTACATTTGAAAAACCAGACAAAGCACCTGCCGCATCAATACAGCCGGTAAAATATAACGCTGTCAGAGAGATCATTGCCGTAAGCCACATTGGAATCTTGTTCAGCATGTAACTAACCAGCGTTGCCGCAAAGATTACCATGCAGATCATCATTTGAGTATTCATAGTTTCCCCTTCCATTATAACATCATTTTTCGAAACTCCATAAGCACTTGGCTGCCCGGGCACAGGCTTGTTGTCGTTGTGCTTATCCTAACAGAGGAAAACTCGTTTGTCGCTGCAAATATTCGCAGGTTTCCGTTACGCTTTTCTTTTCCTTTAACCTCATTTTCTTTTTATGCAGGCATATCTGACAATACGAAATCCAAATATTTTCCCTGTGCAATCTGTCGTTTTCTGCATTTTTTCTTTGTGCGTTTTGCCAGTTCTTCATTTCCCGGGCTTGTACAAATTCCGAAACAATAATTGACTTTTCTGGTTTTGTCAGGTATCCTAAAAGCAATTTAATCAGATTCCATGTTTCATTTCCGAATTTTATGACAGGGAAAATATTTGGATTTTTAAGGAGAGAAAAAATGGATCAGACCAACTATGAGCTGGATCTTCCCCGGGAAAATATCCATCTGCGCTGTTTTGCACACAACATTATGAATTACCGCTATCACTGGCATACAGACGAATATGAGCTGAGCATTGTTCTTCAGGGAAACCAGCAGTACTGCCGCGGCACCGATACGCACACGCTTCTCGAAGATGATCTGATTCTCACTGCCCCGGGCAATGGCCATGCGTCTACGCGCCAGCAGCCGGATACCCGGGCACTCGTTCTCCATTTTCCGGCAAATGCATTGAAGTTTCTGAACAAGAAGGGGTACATCTACCAGTTTCCATCCTGTCTTTCCAACGAAGGAAACCGTTACGAACCCAGATTTTGCCAGCTTCGTTTTTACGCAGCCCAGATTTGGAATGCCGTCGAGCAGGGTGGTGCTTATGCACAGTTAAGCGCAAAAGCCAATCTGGAACTGCTGCTGATCAGCCTTTTCACCAGGTTCGATCCGCAGCAGCTTAACCTCATCTCGGAAGATGACAAGCGTCGTTCTACCATGCGTCTTCTGCTGACTTATGTGGAAGAACATTATGCTGAAAAACTGGCACTGGAGGATCTGGCAGACTATGCCCAGTATAACCGCACTTACATTTCTACTTTATTTAAACAGATGGTGGGAATTAATTTTCATGAATATCTCACGCGTGTCCGATTCCAGCATGCACTAAATGACCTGACCTACACCAAAGATAATCTTACCGACATTGCATTAAGAAATGGATTTCCAGATTTAAAAACGCTGACGGCACGCTTCCGTTCCACGTTGCTTCGCACGCCTGCCGAATACCGCGCAGCCTTAAAGCCAGGAGATGTGCTTTATGAAAACCAGCGTCAGTTTCTGGATCCTGCAGACAGCGTGCTGCGGCAAAAATTAAAAGAATACACTAAAATCGGACTGTAATAAACAAACCCCAAAAGATGTAACGTTGCCGATCGCCAAATTTGAAATCTGGCTTTTCGCAATGATACATGTTCCGGGGTTTTCCGTTATAGGACTATTCCATTATTTTAACTGCTCTTTATAAATTGCAATCACATTCTTCATGGCTTCCTGTCCTGGAGCGCCGATGGTGGTTCTCTTCTCCACACAAGTCTTCATGCTGATGGCCTCGTACACATCCTCCTCAAATACCGGGCTGATGGCCTTAAACTCATCCAGAGTCATATCATCCAGTGCAATGCCCTTGTCGATGCAGAACAGCACCAGCTGGCCTACAATGCCGTGGGCATCACGGAACGGTACGCCGTGATTTACCAGATAGTCAGCAGCATCGGTCGCGTTAGTGAATCCGTTCTTTGCGCTTGCCTCCATGACTTCTTTATTAAATGTCATGGTGGAGATCATGCCGGTAAACAGAGCCAGGCAGCCTTTCACGGTATCGATGGCGTCAAAGGTCAGCTCCTTATCTTCCTGCATGTCCTTATCGTATGCTAACGGGATTCCCTTCATGGTGGTGAGGATCGATACCAGAGCTCCGTAGACACGTCCGGTCTTGCCGCGTACCAGCTCGGCGATATCCGGATTCTTCTTCTGCGGCATGATGCTGCTGCCGGTGCTGTAAGCGTCATCGATCTCTACAAAACGGTACTCGTTGCTGTTCCAGATGATGATTTCCTCAGAGAAACGGCTTAAATGCATGGCAATGGTGGACAGGGCAGATAACAGCTCGATGACGTAATCGCGGTCGGATACGGAATCCATGCTGTTTAAGGTCGGTCCGTCAAAGCCAAGCAGCTCTGCGGTATATGCGCGGTCAAGCGGATAGGTGGTGCCAGCCAGGGCGCCAGAGCCCAGCGGGCAATAGTTCATGCGTTTACGGATGTCATGCAGGCGGCTTCTGTCGCGGGAGAGCATCTCAAAATAAGCGCCCATATGGTGAGCCAGGGTAACCGGCTGTGCCTTCTGCAGATGGGTAAAGCCCGGCATGTAGGTGTCGATGTTGGCTTCCATGATCTTTAACAGCTCTTCTAACAGGTTCTTTACCAGAACATCAATCTCATCGATCTCATCGCGGCAGTAAAGCTTCATATCCAGAGCAACCTGGTCATTTCTGCTGCGGCCGGTATGAAGACGCTTGCCGGCATCGCCGATGCGCTCGATCAGGTTTGCCTCCACGAAGGAATGGATATCCTCGTGTTCTTTGGTAAATACCAGTTTTCCAGACTCAATATCAGCCAGAATGCTGTTCAGTCCGTCAATGATGGCCTTCCGGTCTTCTTCAGAAACAATGCCCTGCTTGGCCAGCATCGTCACATGGGCAATGCTGCCCTGGATATCCTGATGATAAAACTTCTGATCAAAAGACAATGACTCGTTAAAATTGTGTACCAGCTGATTTTCCTCTTTTGTGAAGCGTCCGCCCCATAATTTCATAATGTTAGTCTCCTCTTCTTGTATTTCTATCATATTTTACAGCACAGTGTGCTGCAGGTTACCTTTCATCCGTCTCGTCCCGGTAACGGCGGAGGAAATATCCGCCTGCCGCAATCAGAGCCAGACACATGGCACTGACCGCCGAAACAACAGCACCCGGGATCAGTCCGTTCGGCGTATATTTCATAGCCACTGTATGAGGTCCCGGTGTAAGCCTGATACTCACAAAGGAATCCAGAATTTTTTCTGTTTCCTGTTCTTTTCCGTCTACAAGAACCTTCCACCCTGTATCGTACGGGATAGTCGTAAACAGCCAGCCCTCCTGATCGCAGGAAATACTTCCCTCCAGAGAGGTGTCGGTCCAGCTCGTCAGCTTCCATGGATGCGCGGATAATTTCGCAGCTACAGAGCCGAGGCCATTCTCTGAAAAACGGTACACATCTGCCCACATTTCTTCGTTGCTGTCCTCTGCCGTCAGTGTTACCATCTCCCCGGCCGCGCAGTAACCAAGCTCCAGCAGATATCCCCGGTCCACATTGGTAAAGGTCTTTGTTCCCTTCCAGGTTGTAGCTGTGACTTTTTCAATCTTTTTATTTCCAACATAGGCATAATACTCACCCCCAGTTTTCGGGGTAAAGGTCAGATCACTGCCTTCTGTTCCGGTGTCCATGACCAGCTCCAGCACCTGCTCTGCCCCAAGGGCATCGGACAGGCTGTTCTGCACATCGGCCGGATTGCCGGTCTCCAGATTCCAGCGGGATTCAAAATCAGAATCCACATAAAAGCCCACAGGCAGGGTGTAATTGTTCTGGTACAGCCAGATGCCGTCCTGTTCTCCCACTGCAGTCCGCAGCGTGGTATCCTCCGGCTTTTCCGAATAAATACCATACTTCACGGAAAACAGGGCATCGATGAGCGGTGTACCGCCTGTGATGCTGTAGGCGTTGGTAGAGCTTTCACAGCCCAGCTTTTTAAAGAACGCCGACAAATCGGCATTGGCCGTGGAAGAAAACAGGGAAACTGACGGAAAATGCATCCACGCTCCGTCATTTTTTGTTTTTCTGGATACCTTTTCCATACGGAAGAAGCTGTCGTTCGGCTGAACGGAATCCACAAGCTGTTCCACTGCCTCATTATCCTCGGTATAAGCAGTACGGCTGGTCGTTGGCACGCTGGTCACCGCAGTATTAACCGCAGCCTCAATCGAAACGACCGCCAACGCATAAAACAATGCCGGAAAATAATAGCGTTCTCCCTTCTGATAAAGGGCAATCGCTCCCAGATACAGTGCCAGAAACAGAATTGCCACATAATACACAATAAAATGGAAATGATCTTCCGTTACCAGCTTCTGTGCCAGCAGCACAAAGACCACCGCTCCGGCAAATGCCGCAGTCACATGCTTCCATGGCGTTTCCCGCAGATTCATGTAGGCCCGGTAGCAGACAAACAGCACCAGAAAAATATAGATGTAGGACTGTCTGCAGGGCAGGCTGTTCGGATAATGAAAGCCATGCCAGATAAAGTTGAGTATATTGAAGGAAAAGCTTGCAAAAAAGAATAACAACATCACACAGTAAACCGCTTTTTCCTTCGCTGGAATCCGTTTGCACAGCAAATACAGGATAAAGAACATCAGCACAGCCACGCCACAGTACACATTCGGCCAGTGATCCAGGCCTATTTCCGTCTCAACGTTGCCGATGTGACGGGCGATCATATCAAAAATCGGGAAATACTGGGAAAAGGTCTTCGGAAAACTCACATCGCCCGATGCCGTCATCTGCAGGGCAAAAATTTCCGGAAGCAGCACCACTGCTGCCAGGCCTCCCGCCAGCAGAGAATACACAGCAAACTGAAAGCCGCGGCCAATGAATTTCTCCCAGTGCATCTCCTCATCCAGCACCAGCAGGGCTATGAAATACAGCACCATAAAAATGCAGGTCATGATGGAGATATAGTAATTGGAAAGGATCGACAATCCAAGGGTAATGCAGTACAGCATTCCCTTTCCGTCTTTTACCAAATGCTCCAGTCCCAGCACGATAAGCGGGAACAGGATGATGCAGTCCAGCCACATGATGTTCCAGCTGTAGGCTGCCATATAACCGGATAAAGCATAAAAAATACCGAAAAAGGCAACGCCGAAATCACGGGTACGGCAGTGCTTTCTCAAATAGTACGCCATGGTCAGGCCGCTAAGACCAATTTTGAATACGATCTGACAGGTCATAAACTCAATGACCAGTCCTTTCGGACACAAAATCAGAAGCCAGTTAAATGGGCTTGCCAGGTAATAGGCATATAAAGCTGAAAAGTTCACGCCCATACCAACATCCCAGCTGTACAACAGACTGCCTCCGTGGGTCAGCTTATACTGGAACTCCGAAAAGAACGGTGCATACTGATGGTACATATCCGTGCGCAGAAAGGTTTCCTCTCCAAACGGGAAAATGCCCCGCTGCACAAAGATGAGCAGCATAATCACCATCGGAATGACAAATGCTGCGATCAGGGCATCCGCGGAGTGAAGCAGGCTTTCATCCTCCTGCCTGCACAGACGCTTTTTTGCGCGTTTTTCCGACCGGGAAGCATAATGCGTTTTTATTTTCCGCATCCTTGCCGGTTCCGATGTTTCCGTCTCCGGTTCTGAGTTCTGCGGTTCTCGTCTTTGCAGCTCCGGTTCCGGTTCCGGTCCCTGTGGCTCTCGTCTTTGTAAATCCGGCTCCTCCGGTTCTGGTCCTTTCGACTCTCGCCTTTGCAGCTCCGGCTCCTGCTGCTGACCAGCCTCTTTTTCCCGCTGTGCCTCCACTCTCGCCACCGCTGTTTCCATTTCTTCCAGCAAATCCGCTACACTTCCGCTATTCTTCGGAAATGTGCCTCTTTCTTCTTCCATCATAAGCAGATCCTCTAGTTCTCTCGTAATACAGGCGACTTTCCCGCTTTGCATGCTGCAGCTCAACATTTTCTCCTTACTTACGATTCTTTTTTCCTAAAAATAAACCATTTGCTGAAGATGTAGTTCAGCACCAGAGAAATTGCCGACACTACAATCTTACAGATGAAATCCTGTCTGATTCCCAATCCGTCTACCATAACAATCATAGCCACCATGGTAAACGCACCCGTAGCGGCCCGGCAGGCTACAAAAGGCACAAACTCCGCCCATACCTTCTTCGGATGCAGATCAAAGCTGGCAAACACAAACAGCTTATTTGTCACAAAGGCAAACAATACTGCCGCCGCCCAAGATCCCGCTGTTGCTGCCCTGTAGTCAATCCCGAGACGACGCATATACCAATAGCTGATCCAGTCCACCAGCGTTGTCAGTACGCCAAAAATCAGGTAGGAAATCGTCTCCCGATTTACGAGTTTCTTCCATATTTTATCTATCATCATGTTCTCCATTTTCCGCTGCTGCGATGCCTTTTCCGACCGGCATTCCAACGGCAGTTACATATGCCCCATTATAGGGCACGAAGCCGGAATTGTAAAGCAGTCCCCGTATCGTCAAAAAAATTTTATAAGTTTTTTTAATAAAAGACTTGCTATTTATTTGTTTTGCGTATATTCTATTACCAGAAGCTGTCTGCATCCGCAGGCAGTCCCCACAACCAAAACTCTACAGTAAAAAATTTATCCACAGCGAGGTATGAAGATGAAACCTGTTAAAGAAGGAAAGGTACGCGAAATCTATGACAACGGTGACAGCCTGATCATGGTGGCCACTGACCGCATCAGCTGCTTTGATGTGATTCTCCACAACACAGTAACCAATAAAGGCAAAGTTCTGACTCAGATGTCCAAATTCTGGTTCAATCTCACCCAGGACATCCTGCCGAACCATATGATCACCACCGACGTAAAGGAAATGCCGGAATACTTCCAGTCCCCGGAATTTGATGGCAAGACCATGATGTGCCGGAAGCTGACCATGCTTCCTCTCGAGTGCATCGTCCGCGGCTATATCACCGGAAGCGGCTGGGCAAGCTACAAGGAAAACGGTACCGCAAACGGTGTCAAACTGCCGGAGGGCTTACAGGAATCCCAGAAACTGCCGGAGCCGATCTATACTCCTTCCACAAAAGCAGAGATTGGTGATCATGACGAAAACATCACCTATGAACAGAGCATTGATCACCTGGAGAAATACTTCCCGGGCAAGGGTGCAGAGTACGCTGCAAAGCTTCGCGACTGCACCATCGCGCTTTACAAAAAATGCGCAGACTATGCTTACAGTCATGGAATCATCATTGCTGATACCAAATTTGAGTTCGGCCTCGATGAGAACGGCAACATCGTTATCGGTGATGAGATGCTTACCCCGGACAGCTCCCGTTTCTGGCCGGTAGAAGGCTACGAAGTTGGTCACAGCCAGCCATCCTTCGACAAGCAGTTCGCACGCGACTGGCTCACATCCCATCCGGGCAACGACTGGACTCTTCCGGAGGACGTTGTTCAGAAAACCATCGATAAATATCTTCAGAGCTATGAAATGCTCACCGGAGAAAAGCTGAAATAAAAATTTGAGCTACTAAGCTGAATAAAGGTCCGAAAGTGAAAGAGACCGCCTTCCTCTATTTTCACATATCGTTGTTTGCTTCCTCTCGCTAACACGCGTTCGCCTGTGTCGGATTAACATCCGCCACATTCGGACGT
>ERZ773216.3966-NODE-3966-length-10922-cov-2.995491_pt1 | contig 10922 bp, 9 predicted proteins | sample MGYA00511259_ERZ773216 | MGnify/ENA primary metagenome ERZ773216 (study PRJEB29015, sample SAMEA2737764) | human gut metagenome | biome: human gut; feature: human-associated habitat; material: faeces | place: China | collected 2012 ... | reverse complement strand
GCCATAATATCCGTCCAGTCTGTCTTCTCTGATGGACTTCACATAGTCGTTGATCACTTTGAAATTAACTTTGGAGAAATCACGAACCTGTACAGGCTGGTTTAAGAATTCTTCCAGACGTCCCTGTTTTGCAAGTCTCTGGTAAATCTTCTCCCATGCACAGTCTTTATTCGGATCTACTTCGCATTTTCCATTCTTTGCTCCACCGCACTGTCCATTGACAAGACTCTTTGAACAGTCAACGATCGGACAGACACCTCCGGTAATGTTCAGATAACACTGCGCACATGCGTCACAGCTCTTCTTGGTAAGTGCCATGCCATGATGACCTCTGTAGTTAAGGGTGTTGCTTGCAGCAACTACCGGCTTACCTGCCAGATCCGCAACGGTCTGAATACCAAGGCCACAGGAAATTACTACTACATTCTCTGTACCTTCCGGAATCAGATCCTGTAATTTTCTTTCTGTGTGCATCTTATTGCATAAGAAATCAAATTTTGCACTGCCTGTAACCTTCTTTCCCTGATCTGCAGCGAATTTCAAGAATTCGTCACAATCCGGTTCGTCAACAGTTTCAAATTCTTTGAAACATTTGTTGCAGGCAATCACAAACAGGTTGTCCTTACCGTCAAGCACTGATGCAAGTTCATCACTGCTTTTCAGTTTGTACTTAGTATAGTTTTCCAATTGCTCACCTTCCTCACGATAAAATTTTATCCTTATGATATCTGTTCTTATCCGTTCCCTCCATCTCTGCACTCAAAAAAGGGCTAATAAAACCAGATAAATAAGTTCAATACATATACCTTATTAAATGTAACATAAAATGCACATTTTATCCAGTTTTATTAGCAAATTTTATAAATTTCTTCTATGATTTCATCCTAAAATTCTATGAAGTGCAGATATTTGTACTGTAAAAGATATGAAATTAGCAAATTGTATACAATATACCATATTCTATAGCAACCATGACGATTTAACGCCTTCACACAGTTACGCTCTCAAACTCAAATCTTTAGAAATCGCCTTCGGCGATGGAATAGTGTTACTGTTCACTCCATTCACAGTAACTTAGCCAAAATTCATTCTCGTTTTTATGAACACTCCTGATCATCCTCTCTCACAGTACTTGTATCATGAGTTAAGACGCTGTCCGCAATATTCACAATTGCTCAGACGTCCTTTTATTACCTGATTCTTTGCACCGCAGCTGGTACAGGTAACTGTAATATAAATCTTTTCATTTACACATCTGTTTGGTGCAGTAATCATAATATAATTTCCTTCTCTGTCTATCTGGATATTCCGGATATATCCCCTGGCAATAAATTTTTCCAGTTTTTTTACTGCGCCTTTTCCCAGTTCCTGCTCAAGCTTTTCAAATGAGACGGTATTCTGGGCATAGGATTCAAACCAACAGGCGATTTCTCCGGCTTTTTTCTTCTTTAATGCTTTTTGAATTTCCCGGAAGGTTGGATATAGAAACAGCAATCCAAGTATGATCTCTGTTGCTGCCATTCCCCAGCGTCCTTCACCAATATACTTCTCCGATGCACCAATAGCTCCCAGGGATAAAAGCATGCAGAAGCCACAAAGAACCCACTTCAGTTTTCCCAAAACCCCTGCTTTTTTATTTTTTTCTGTCAAAAAATCATTCATGTCTGTTTCCTCTTTCTCTGATTAATCAAAATTCTATAATATATTGGTAAAGCTTCTGTCAGCCTGCCCCCAGCAGAAGCCATGCATCACCTGACGGATCATAATAATAAACCACATTGTCTCCTACTGCATAATAATGTTCTTTTGTAAAATGATCCTCATGATCCGTTCCCAGAACAAATACCGGACAATTTCTTCCTTCAATGTACTCCTCAGTGCCTGTATACCACAGAGACATCCCAAGACCAAGGTAATAGCTGACTTCATCTGTTTCTGAGAGCTGTTCTCTGGCAATCTTTATATTCAATGCTGAATCATGCTCCGGATTACACTCTGAATCGTACTCTGATTCATGCACCGGATTATATTCCGGATCATACTCATCCCAATTATAATATATGGAGAAATCATAGCAGTGGGTTTCTGCTGCAAGATGTCCATCCTTTAACGACACCATAGGATGGTATTGCACACTCATATTCTGCTTCTGTACAGAAACCATCACATTGGAATGAATCTCACTCACATTGCAGCGCAGGATAATGATTTCATTCTCCCTCCCCGTATAATATGGGGCGTTCAGATCATCCAGATATTCCCCTTCTTCCGTAGGCTGAGCCGGATAAACGCTGACCCTGCAATCATCCCCCGGGACAATGGCATAAATCTCATATCCCCCTGCATCAACCACGGTTCCATCCTGTAAAAAAGGATACGCAGCTGCCACTTCTCCCTGTCTGGTATATTCAAGTATCTCTGCTGCCTCTGCACCTTCATAGGTATATCCCAGAAATGCCATTCCGGCCTGACATTCATTTTCCCTGATAATGTCCTGCAGAATTGTCAGATTCTCATCTGCCCCAGGTGCTCTGGCAAATACTTCTCTCATACCTCCGCCATGAATACCAACAGAAAACAGTACCGCACAAACACATACAGCAACCGAATATTTTTTCATACTCTCATCTCCCTTCTTATCAAACGGATATTTGCACTCCGCTTCGCTTTCTGCTCATAACAGAATAACTTCGCAGTTTATAAACTTGCTATTTTAACGTAGTTACGATCAACTTACTTTCCAGTGCAGCCGCTATCAAATCTTCTTTACAGCTGTATCCTGCCCTGGCGATCATTTCCTGAAAATTCCATCTCACCCCAGAAGCAGAACAGTCCATTTTCCTTGCGATCTCGGAATATGACATCCCGTGAATATACAGGCGCAGCATCTCCAGCTGTCTGGGACTGATATCGCCACTTGTGATCCAATTAAGCTCCACCTTCGGTGTCACATCCGGAAATACTTGCTCACTATTTAGCGTTCTGTGGATCACACTCCGTATTTCCTCTTCCCCGTGATCCTTATACCAGAGACTGTCTGCACATCCGCTCTTTGCCCTCTCCAGCACCTTGGGATCGATCAGGGAAGTAACAATCAATACCTTTGTATAGGGATACTTCTCCCTGATCTCTTTTCCGGCACTGAGTCCATCATGATTATGAAACGTCTGCACATCCATGATCACAAGATCAATTGCCGAATAATCACAGATTTTTACAGCTTCACGTGCATCCGAAACCGTCTGGACATGTCGGAATTCCGGCTCCTGCATAATAATATATTCAAAATACTTCTGCATGATCTTCTGATCTTCTACTATCAGTATCCGTACCATCGAATCCCATCCTTTCTGTCAGTGGCATTTTCAATATCAGACAAAACTCAGGGGAAAAAGAAACCTGCATCCTGCATTTTCCTGATTCAGCTGCCTTTTTCAGTGCAGATAAACCACCGCCTTCTTCCGCATTTTTGTCAGGCACCTCTCCATCATTGGTAATCTGAACAGTATATTCATCTGCATTTTTGTCTATCTTCACCCAAACAGTACTGCCATGGGCATGTCTGGCACAATTTGTCACACATTCGCGGATTGCCCTGTCTGTCAGCAGCCTGTAAGATGGATGCATGGGAAAGTTCCCACTGATCTGAACTGAAATTCCAAGCTCTTCTGCATGTCTGACCGTATCTTTATATACTTCTTCCATACTCTCAACAGCAGAACCGGTAAGAATATAAACCAGATGTTTCAATACAGACAACTGTTTATCCATTTTATCCGGATCTTCTTTCCTTTCCAATATTCTGCGTATTGACAGAAGGCTTCGTCCAAAATTGTCATGAACCTGCATTTTCATGACAAGCGTCTCCTGCTCTCTGATTTTATCTCCGATTTTTTCGTACATTTCCTCCAGCTTATGATTCAGGATTTCCAGCTTTTCATTGTTTGCCCTAATTTTTTCACCATTGTAATAAATTTCTGATACATTAACTGCCACTGTCTGCAGATAACCTGCACAATCCGGCTCCTGCAGACTATATTCCTGAAACATCCAGACGGAACCATCAGGAAAATAAAACACATTACTGTCTTTGCTCAATCTGCAAAGACCTTCCGATTCAGGTTCCCCACTCATTGCTTTCCTTAATGCGTCATAATCCTGCAGATAAGAACCTGTCATGATTCTGCTCAGCTCCTGCATCTTGGTATTACACAAAACAATCCTTCCAAAAGGATCCGAAAAACAGACTCCACAGGGAACGTCATTCACAGCCTCATTCACAGACCAGTAAGACAGGGAATGATGATATCTGCGTCTCTCTCTCCAGATTGCTCTGCAAAGATAAAGCACCAATCCCATAACTACTGCCATTAAAACACTGACCGGATAACCCTGAAGCATTGGCTGATAGGAACTTTCTCCCAGGCAATATCTGTGATCATTCATCAGAACGCCCATGAACATAAAAGAAACAGCAAAGACAACCACTGCCGTTACGATTTTCTTTTTCCCGGAAAAGCAGGTGATTCTTACCAGCAGGAGGATTAATTCCAGAATCATGCAGATTTCAAGAAGAATCATCAGAGCATTCTGTATTGCCATACTGCATTCCACAAAACTGATCATCTTCCGCCTCTCTTTCTGAAGACGATACATCTGATAAACCATTCGTTTTCATCTTCCTGCTGCACTTTTAATTCCGGCCTTTCCAACATGAATCCACGCAGATCCGCCTCTGATACAATATGAACTGAAATCCGCAGAGCATCATCAATCTGCGACACACGGTAAAAAACAGACTGCATGGTATCAAGCAATCGTTCCACAAGCCATTCAAAGGTGTCATAGCATTTTAGTATATCATCTGCATTCATCTGCACATCCACATTTTCCACGTAGTAAGCAGCCCGGATCCTGCATAATTTTAAGCTGTCACAGGATTCTGCCAGGCTTTGTCTGAGATCTTCCATTGTAAGCAAATTTCCATCTGATGCATATTGTGTCAGCACCAGATTCTTTCTCCGCTTCAAATATGTGCCAACAACTACAATTTTACCGAGAATCCGATCATATTGTTCCCTTGATTCTGTCCGTTCCAGCTCATCCATAAACTGTGACAGCAATTCCAGCTGACCGGCTGTCTGATTCTGTATCATATTTAACAGACGGTTCTGTTCTTCTGTTTTTCTCCGCTCAGCCTCTTTCTGATAAGCTTTCTGTAACAGACGGTTTCTGGCAGTCAGTTCCTCCTGCTGTTCCCGAATATCCTGATACTGATCCAACAGTACCGAAATATCCTCTGACCAAAACAAATGTCCTCCTCTTATAGGAATATGGTTGATCCGGATTCCCTGTTCCTGTACTGATGATCTGTCTATTATGATTCTACGCAGTTCAGGCGACAGCTCGGGAAAATCACCGGAATGATAATAGCGCTGAAAAGAATGATCTGTAATCTCTGCATCCAGTCCTCCGGAAGTCTGGAATAATTCAAAATATCGATTATTGGTCTGTATCAATCCACATAATATACAACCCTGAAAAATTGCCGCCATTAAAAGACAGCACACTGCCGTCATATCCCCTGCAATGATTTTGATGAAAGGCAGGCGGAGTATATTTCCGATATTCCACCCCAGAAGCAATATTCCCGGAATCACTGGCAGCCAGAACTGTTTCTTTCCCGGAATTCTGCTTTTTCTGATCAGAATGATTTCCATCCCTGTCAGACAGATCAAGATCCATCCCTGAATCACCATAAAAACAATACCATAGCTGTAATCTTTATCCGAAAATGGGGGCTGTTTGGAAAAACGAAATACCAGCTGATGCAAATCATTTGTAAAAACACTTACGATCAATATCGCTGCAACGGTCAGCAAAATTATAATCTTTCTGATCGTTTTCTCTTCCTCCTTTTCGCCCAAAAACATTGCTGCTGCCAAACCCAGAACCGGAATCAGAATCATGGGAATATAATATAGATACCAGCAGATATGTTCTCCAAGAGGATCATGAAAAATATGAAATTTTACTGTCCGCACAAAGAACCAGAATACCATCAGACAGCCAATTGCAGTCAAGCATCTGCGCGTTTTTTTATGTACTACATGTCTTCTCAGATAAATCACCCAGGCACAGTACATTCCCAGATAAATACAGCTACGACACTGATCTGCCAGATTTCTCATAAAAACATTTTCCGTTCTCACCTGCCTGCAGAAATAAGCCAGCAACACACTTATCAGAATCACTCCATATGACAGAGTCCTCTTTTTACTGTATGTCATGAAAGTTCCTCTCTTACCGGAGCGGGTTTGAAAAATGCTTTACGCAAGATGTGCGTCACAATTTGCAGGAATGATTTTTCAAATACGCTCTAATCCATTTTTGTAATAATTATACTATAAAGCGCCATTTTATCATATAGTTTTTAGAGAAATCATCTATTTTCAGAGCTTTTTATCACAAACAGAGTGAACAATTATGTCCACTCTGTTTAATCATTACTTAAAACGGTCTTGGCTGACCACAGTATTCACAAAACTTTCCGGTATTCTCTGCACCACACTGGCATTTCCACGAACTGTTATTCTGTTGCATTCCTCCGGTCATGTTCGTTTCTGACATTCCCGTCTGCTGCATTCCTCCGTTCATGTTCATTCCGGACATTCCGGGCTGCATTCCTCCGTTCATGTTCATTCCCGGCATCCCAGACTGCATCCCTCCGTTCATATTCATTCCGGGCATCCCGGGCTGCATCCCGGCTGCATTTGGTGTCAGTGCCGCAATAATCTGATAAGCAGTCTGCTCCACTTCCATCAATTCCCTTCTGTTATCACTGCTTATAGAGAAAGTATTTAAGCGAAAATCCATATCATCAAACCACTGAGTTCTCACTTTAATACGCATAGTATAATCAAATTCATATTTATATACCGGTGGCTGATAACTTACAGTTTCTCCATCCTTTGTATATGTTTCCTCTTGCTGCTGTTGGTCTACATCAACTCTGCACTGTACAATGGCTGATAAAGGAACTATATCCGGGTTTTCATTAACATCCAGTTTCCGCGCAACAGTAAAATTCCCCTTATTATCATCAATAAAAACATTATAATTTCTAGTATTGATCTGACGGGTTATACAAAAATCCATTACGGCTTTTTTGTTTTTTTCACGATATTCCAGTTGACGTTTGATATCCTCCACCGTACTGTGTCGTCGGTCTTCAAACCATGGTGACAATTTTTTTGCACAATCCTTACACAGATTTCCGTCATCCAGTTTTCGATTTCCCAATAAACCAATTTTCTCCCCGCAGATGTTACAGATTTTCTTATCAAATAATCCCATACCCTATCCTCCTTTTTTATCTGAAATCCCATACTGCCGCACCGGAATGGTGCGGCAGTATTTTACCTTATTCTGTAACAATTATTTTTTCAAAATATGTCTTTACGGAAAAATCAACTTCACCTGTTTCAGAATCATCTGCTTCTTCGCCGTCATCAGATTCCTCTGCATCATCTTCTGCTATCAAACACAGTTTTCCATCATCCAGTAAATTGAACTTCATATTATCAAGACTGAAAAACATAGTTCCTGCCTCATCCTCTGTTACAGCCTTTAATACCAGTGCGTTTCCTTCCACGTCGCCCTGAAGTTCTACTTTTGTCTCTTCTCCGCTCTCTATTAAGATAATTTCAGCCTTTCCATCTTCCACAGACATACTCATTTCAAATCCTGTAAAGTCAGCATTAACCGGCATCTGCATTCCAAATGCTTCCATCAGAGTACAGCTCCATTCTCCTTCAAAATCCTTCATAGTTGGATTTTCTACCGGTTTGCCCGGTACGTAAGGCTCATACTCTTCCTTTTCCTGACTCAGGATCATTGTCGTTCCATCTGCTGTTAAGGTTATCTTACCGTCCTTGTACTCACATTCTTCTGTCTGATCATTATGAGTCATCAAAATTTTATCATTTTCTATTTTCCACTCTGATTCATCTACTTCAGGCTCTTCCCCATAAACAGAACTTGTTGTTTCCATTTTACCGTCTTCTTTAATGTCCACGATCACTTCCATTCCCATTGCCCCCGGATGAAAGGATGCACCTTCGCCCATAGAAAGCTCATTTACATACCAGGTTCCAATAACATCCTTTTCTTCAAGGGCATAAACACTTACGCTCATAAAGCCTGCCATTAAGACTCCTACTGTTCCTGCCATCCACAACCTCATTTTTTTACTCATACAAACATCTCCTTTCTTTTTTAATGTACTCCTCGGACTCTTTTTTACTTAATTTTGTGAGAAGATTTTTTGTTTATCTACATTATACGTGAACGCTCAGATATTTACACTAGCACTTCTGACAGTATGCATGTAATTTTTTGGATAAATTAAAACCTGCTGAAAAGTTTTTAACTCTTCTCAGCAGGTTCATTAAAATACTTTCTGTTTTGGCGCATTCTCTCCAGATTTTCCAGAATTATATCTACACTGATTGGTTTGGCAATATGAGCGTTCATACCCGCTTTGATTGCCTTTTTACGGTCTTCTTCAAAAGCATTGGCAGTCATCGCAATTTTTGAATAGGACCTGCTGATTGCGGGAATACTTTTTTATTTCCAGTCAGAAGCAAGGCATACAGGTACCGGATCCTGAATTTCCATTCTGTCAGGTTCTACTAGGCAGTCATAGGCCAAAATATGCACTCCTGCCCTTTCCGCTTCCTGTAATGTTTCTCCAAATTCCCGATGAGTCTCCCAGTTGGGCTCAAACCTGTCAACTCCCTTCATCTGGATCACCAGAAGCAGATAGGCTTCGTATCCTTCCTGCATACAATGGATCAGCTCTTTCAGATGCTTCACACCTCTTTCTGTAGGTGCATCAGGAAATCGTGCTATATTGTCAGATTCCAGAGTGACACCTTTCACTTCTATAAAAGCCTTACGTTTCTCTGAACAGACGTAAAGATCAAATCTGGAATTTCCATAGGTCTTCTCCGGCGTTACCTGAACCTTTTCCGGAAAAAGATGTCCTGCCTTTACCCACTCCAGTGCTGCTTTATTGGGAATCTGAGAATCCATATTGATCAGGCCCCTGCCCTTTTTATTTACGCAGATCAGATCATAGGCTGTCTTTCTCGCCGGATTGCTGCTCTTTTCCAGAAAAACCTGAACACCAGGAATCAAAAGCTCCCTGCATCTGCCTGTGTTCTTTACATGAACCGTCTCTGTCTGTCCCGCAATCTTCACATGTGCAATAAATCGGTTCGGACGGCTGATAAAATGTCCTACTCGGATATTCTGATATTTCATATATTTCCCTTTCCCAAATATTTCCTGGAAGTAGCATTTCCCAATTATTTCCTGAAAGTAGCACTTTCCCAAAAGAAAGCCTGAGTATATTAACTCAGACTTTCTTCATTCGTACGATTTTCTTTCTCTTCCTGCTCCAGGACACACGTCTGGATTGCTTCGTTGAGTGACAACATCTTGTCATCTAACGAAGATACCATCTCCGCACATTCCCGCAACTCCCGGCTGATGTAATCCGGTGCATTTCCCTCAAATTTATAATATATCTTATGTTCCAGACTTGCCCAGAAATCCATGGCAATGGTCCGAATCTGTATCTCAACTTTTGTATCAACAACACTGTCAGACAAGAAAATCGGCACAGACACCAGCATATGATAACTCTTATATCCACTTTCTTTCGGGTTCTTGATATAATCTTTGATGGACAGAACCTTCAAGTCGCTCTGATTACCAATCATCTCTGCAAGACGATAAATGTCTGATGTAAAGGAACAAATGAGCCGCACACCTGCAATATCGTTAATATACTTTACCATATTCTCTATGGAAGTCTCATATCCGTAACGTTTTAGTTTCTTTACGATACTCTCTGCTGTCTTTACTCTTGTCTTAATATGTTCAATCGGATTATACTGATGTACATGCTGAAATTCATCATTAAGAATCTCCAGCTTTGTACCAACTTCTTTCAACGCTGCATTATACAGGAAAATGATTGTCTTCCAGCTGTCAACATCTTCATAACTCTTTAGCGCAGCTTCTACCTGTTGTTCACTTCTCATAGCAGTCATCCCCCGGTCTGTTTATATATATTAAGTATAACATACTCCCATTTTTCTGTCACAGAATTCACTTCTTTTTTAGAGATATTTTAGTGTTACTGTAATAGTATCTTTCCAATCTCTGTAATCCATTTTCTGCCTACAGCTCCAGTTTCATATCTCCCTGGCGAATCCAGCCCTTCTTTCTCATAAATTCTGAAATTCCAAGTGTGATCACTGCCGGAAGTACAAACTGGATCACAATGATCTTCACCAGAACAATCATCGGATCTTCTGTCTGGATCATCACCTGCCATGTCATCAACGGACCAACCAGTCCGGCTGTTCCCATTCCGGATCCGGTTGCATTATTCGTCATATGGAGTAACATTGTACTTACAGGTCCTAAAATTGCGCTTGACAAAATGGATGGAATCCAGATCAATGGATGTCTCATAATATTCGGTACCTGAAGCATAGAAGTACCAATTCCCTGTGCCAGAAATCCACCAATCTTATTCTCTCTGTAGCTTGCAACTGCGAATCCGATCATATTGCAGCAACATCCAACCGTAGCTGCTCCAGCCGCAAGACCTGACAGATTCAGGATTACCCCCAAAGCCGCGGAACTGATCGGCAATGTCAGGATCATTCCCATCAAGACCGAAACTACGATTCCCATAAGGAACGGCTGCTGTTCTGTTCCCCAGTTAATCAAGGAACCCAGCCAGTTCATAAAGGAAGAAATCGGTGGTCCGACAAACAAACCAACAACTGCACCAACACCAATGCAGATCAATGGTGTCAGGATAATATCGAGTTTCGTTCTTC
>ERZ773216.3955-NODE-3955-length-10962-cov-5.893738_pt1 | contig 10962 bp, 8 predicted proteins | sample MGYA00511259_ERZ773216 | MGnify/ENA primary metagenome ERZ773216 (study PRJEB29015, sample SAMEA2737764) | human gut metagenome | biome: human gut; feature: human-associated habitat; material: faeces | place: China | collected 2012 ... | reverse complement strand
CCACTATCGTTTCGCTGTATTTATTCGTTCGTCAGCCCGCCATGTTACTTAAGCGGCGGGCCTTTGACCAGTCACGGCAGTCTTAAAGGTTTACTTTAAGGTAACGCGCGTGTTGATCCCCGGATGATAAGTTCGCAGTCCATTAAACGAGAGCCACTGCCAACGTGTTGCCCCTGCATTTGATCAAGCAATAACAGCATAGCTTCCCGACCGATTTCGTAACGCGGCTGCGCGATGGTTGTCAGCGGCGGATCACAAAATTGCGTCAGGTCGATGTTATCAAAACCGATTATGGAAAGGTCTTCCGGGACTTTCAGCCCCTGGCGTTTTGCCTGAGAAAGTGCGCCGAGCGCCATCACATCGCTATGGCAGAAGACAGCAGTAGGCGGTTGTGGAAGATCAAGCAGCTGCTGCATCGCTTTGCTTCCGGCTTCGAAGGTGAAGTCGCCACGGGCGATGTATTGCGGATCAACCATAATGCCGCAGCGACGCAGCGCCTGAACGTAACCTTGCAGGCGGTAGTGACACAGCGGCATCTCTTCGGGACCGGCTATACAGCCAATCCGTTTATGCCCTTGCTCATATAAATAATTTACTGCATCAAATGCGGCGGTCAGATTGTCGATATGAACTGTAGGCAGCTCCAGTTCCGGTGCAAATTCGTTCGCCATCACCATCGGCGGCAGATTACGCTGTTCCTCAATGCTGGCATCAAACGGCAGCCTTGAACCCAGCAGCAACATGCCATCAATTTGCTTGGTGATGATCAAATCGATAAAGGTTTTTTCCTGCTGATTTTGATGCGCACAGTCGCCAATCAGCACCAGATATCCGTGATTTGCCGCCGTAACTTCGATACCGCGAATAATTTCGCTAAAGAAGGGATCGCAGATATCCGGGACAATCACCAGAATAGTGCGGGATTCATTACGCTTGACGTTGCGCCCCATAGGCTGCGGTAAATAACCCACTTCCCGGGCCGCTTTTTCAACCCGATTACGGGTGGCCTGGGAGACTTTATCGGGATTCATTAATGCTCGGGAGACAGTCGCTGTAGAGACTTTTGCCTTGAGGGCAACGTCTTTCATGGTCGCGGCAGTTTCCTGCTTCTTCGCTTTCACACTCACTCCTCGCCTGGCACGTCAGGCGTACTACATCCATGTTTACTTCACATCGGCAACATTTTTAGCAGATAGCGCGTGAAAACGGTTACAGAATTTTCATGAAAAGTGTGATGAATATTGAATTTTTCGATCCGCCTCGCATCGTGAGCGCATTAGCCCTCGATGGGATCGACATCCAGCACCCATTTCACCTTACGGGAATCCGGTATTGTATTAATAAGCGCCAGCGTACCACTAATGATGTGTTGCAAGCGCACGCGGGAAGGGTGCTGCAACAAGATCTGCCAGCGCCAGCGGCCACCACGCTTAGGTGCCAGAGCCGGAACCGGACCGAGAACCCACAGTTTGTCGTCTGCCAGCGGGCTGGAGAGGAGCAGATTACGCAGTTGTTGCAGGAACAGCGGCGCATGCTGATTGTTATGATCTTCCGCACGCACAATCACATGGCTGGTCCATGGCGGCAGTTGCATCATCCGTCGCTCAGCCAGCGCCTGTTCGGCAAAGGCGTCGTAGCCTTTATAGAGCAACGTTTGCAACAGAGGATGTTCTGGATGGTGCGTTTGCAGCACCACTTCGCCTTGTTTACCCGCACGCCCGGCACGACCAGCGACCTGGGTGTAAAGCTGAGCGAAACGCTCTGCCGAGCGAAAATCGGCAGAAAACAGCGCGCCGTCTACGTCCAGTAACGCCACCAGCGTCACATCCGGAAAGTGGTGACCTTTCGCCAGCATTTGTGTGCCGATCAAAATCCTCGCACCGCCGCGATGTACTTCCGCCAGTTGCTGTTCCAGCGCCCCTTTGCGGCTGGTGGTATCGCGGTCGATACGAGAAATGGGCACATCAGGGAACAGCGGCGCAAGCGTCTGTTCAAGCTGTTCGGTGCCCAGCCCCACCGGCACCAGGTGCGTGGAACCGCAGGAAGGGCACTGGCGCGGCACCGGGCGTTGGCTGTCACAGTGGTGACAGCGCAAATGCTGTTGCGCCTGATGCAGCGTGTAGTAGTGATCGCAACGTGGGCATTCGGCAATCCAGCCGCAGTCGTGGCACAGTAGCGCAGGCGCAAAACCCCGACGATTAAGAAAGAGGATAACCTGATTGTTGGCCTGTAAATGCTGGCGCATACGGGTGATTAACGCCGGAGCCAGCCCCGCCTGCACCTTCTGACCTTTTAAATCCAGCACGTGTTGAATTGCCGGACGCGCATTCCCCGCCCGGCGCGTCAGGCGCAGCAGGCGGTATTTTTTCTGCTGGACGTTGCATAACGTTTCCAGTGCGGGTGTTGCGGAGCCAAGAATAATCGGGATTTGCTCGCTGTGCGCACGATAAACCGCCAGGTCGCGGGCATGATAGCGCCAGCCTTCCTGCTGCTTGTAGGAACTGTCGTGCTCTTCATCAATGACAATCACACCGAGATTTTTAAACGGCGTAAACAGCGCGGAGCGGGTGCCGATCACAATCGCCGCCTCACCATTTTTCGCTTTCAACCACGCCGAAAGACGCTCGCTGTCGTTCAGGCCGGAATGCAGAACTTCCACTGGCGCATTAAAACGTTCACGAAAACGGGCGATAGTTTGCGGCGTCAGGCCGATTTCCGGCACCATCACCAGCGCCTGTTTGCCCTGAGCGAGCACGTTTTCCAGTACGCTGAGATAAACCTCCGTTTTACCGGAACCGGTAACGCCTGCCAGCAGCCAGGCAGAAAAAGTATCTGCCGCGCTATGAATTGCGCCAACGGCGGTGGCCTGTTCGGTATTCAACCGCAACCGCTCACCAGAAACGGCATAGTTCGTTCGCCAGTTGCTAAACTCTGGTGTTTCACTTGCTAAATCACACAGACCTTTTTTGCGCAGTGCCTGCAACGCGGCATCATTAAATTCGAGCGTGGCGACCTGGTCGCGCCAGATTTTGCCTTGCCGTAACGCCGCCAGCGCCTGTTGTTGCTTGGGGGAGCGTTTCAGGCTGTTCAGATCCACCGCCTGGCCTTGTTCAGTGGCAAACCAGTACCACATCGGCGCGTTCGCCGCAGGCCGCCCCTGGCGCAGTAAAATCGGCAAGGCATGAAACAGCACATCGCCAATCGGATGATGATAGTAATCTGCCGCCCAGAGCAGTAATCGCCAGACAGAGTGAGTAAATACCGGCTCAACGTCCAGCACTTCAACTACCGCTTTCAGCTCGTTAAGCGGCAGCTCACTGACATCGCTAACTGACACCACAACCCCGATGCGCTCCTGCTGTTTGCCAAACGGCACGCGCACGCGACACCCGGCTTTAACCGTCATGCCTTCTGGCAGCAGATAGTCAAAGGTACGAGGAAGCGGAACGGGCAAGGCAACGTGGGCAACGGGCATAGCATCATCCTGACTTGAAATTCGGTGGGTTAGTATACACATTGCCGTAGAAGAGTGCGGATCAGTTTGCATACGCTGGTTAATTTCTGTATGATTTCGCGCCTTCGTACGAAATGATCGTATTGAAGCTATACTTTTAACATCGCGTGGTGTCTGGCGTTAGGGCTGGAAGAGCGACGCGGCCTTAAACCGAGGTTTTCCCATGAAAAAAGATATTCACCCGAAATACGAAGAAATTACTGCTAGCTGCTCTTGCGGTAACGTAATGAAAATCCGCTCCACCGTTGGTCATGACCTGAACCTCGACGTGTGCAGCAAGTGCCACCCGTTCTTCACTGGCAAACAGCGTGATGTTGCTACCGGTGGCCGTGTTGACCGCTTCAACAAGCGTTTCAACATCCCGGGCAGCAAATAAGACCGGATTTCCGAAAAAAGCGCCGCACGGCGCTTTTTTTGTGCCTGTAATTTGCCTTTTATAAATTCTGAAAAATTCCGGGGTGTTAACTCATTATCATTTCCTGTTGTTGACTGGCGCTAGGCTTCTGGTTCTTATTTATTTCAAAAGGATTTTACGATGAGCGGAAAACCGGCGGCGCGTCAGGGCGACATGACGCAGTATGGCGGTAGCATTGTTCAGGGTTCAGCCGGGGTGCGCATTGGTGCCCCCACCGGCGTGGCCTGTTCGGTGTGCCCCGGCGGAGTGACGTCCGGCCATCCGGTCAATCCCCTGCTCGGTGCAAAGGTCCTTCCCGGTGAAACCGACATCGCCCTGCCCGCCCCGCTGCCGTTCATCCTCTCCCGCACCTACAGCAGTTACCGGACAAAAACGCCCGCGCCGGTGGGGAGCCTCGGCCCCGGCTGGAAAATGCCTGCGGATATCCGCTTACAGCTGCGCGATAACACACTGATACTCAGTGATAACGGCGGCAGAAGCCTGTATTTTGAGCACCTGTTTCCCGGTGAGGACGGTTACAGCCGCAGCGAGTCACTGTGGCTGGTGCGCGGCGGCGTGGCGAAACTGGATGAAGGTCACCGGCTGGCCGCACTCTGGCAGGCGCTGCCGGAAGAACTCCGCTTAAGTCCGCATCGTTATCTGGCGACAAACAGTCCGCAGGGGCCGTGGTGGCTGCTCGGCTGGTGTGAGCGGGTGCCGGAAGCGGATGAGGTGCTGCCTGCGCCGCTGCCGCCGTACCGGGTACTGACCGGGCTGGTGGACCGCTTCGGGCGCACACAGACGTTCCACCGCGAAGCCGCCGGTGAATTCAGCGGCGAAATCACCGGCGTGACGGATGGTGCCGGGCGTCACTTCCGGCTGGTACTGACCACGCAGGCGCAGCGGGCAGAAGAAGCCCGGCAGCAGGCCATTTCCGGCGGGACGGAACCGTCCGCTTTTCCTGATACCCTGCCGGGTTACACCGAATATGGCCGGGACAACGGCATCCGTCTGTCTGCCGTGTGGCTGACGCACGACCCGGAATACCCGGAGAATTTACCTGCCGCGCCGCTGGTGCGCTATGGCTGGACGCCGCGCGGCGAACTGGCGGCAGTGTATGACCGCAGCAATACACAGGTGCGCAGCTTTACTTACGATGATAAATACCGGGGCCGGATGGTGGCGCACCGTCACACGGGCCGACCGGAAATCCGTTACCGTTACGACAGCGACGGGCGGGTGACAGAACAGCTAAACCCGGCAGGCTTAAGCTACACGTATCAGTATGAGAAAGACCGCATCACCATCACCGACAGCCTGGACCGCCGTGAAGTGCTGCACACGCAGGGCGAAGCCGGGCTGAAGCGGGTGGTGAAAAAGGAACACGCGGACGGCAGCGTCACGCAGAGTCAGTTTGACGCCGTGGGCAGGCTCAGGGCACAGACGGATGCCGCAGGCAGGACAACAGAGTACAGCCCGGATGTGGTGACGGGCCTCATCACGCGCATAACCACGCCGGATGGCAGGGCATCGGCGTTTTACTATAACCACCACAACCAGTTAACGTCAGCCACCGGGCCTGACGGGCTGGAATTGCGCCGGGAATATGATGAATCCGGCCGTCTGATTCAGGAAACCGCCCCTGACGGCGATATCACCCGCTACCGTTATGATAATCCACACAGTGACCTCCCCTGCGCAACGGACGATGCCACCGGCAGCCGGAAAACCATGACGTGGAGCCGTTACGGTCAGTTGCTGACCTTCACTGACTGTTCCGGTTATGTAACCCGCTATGACCATGACCGTTTTGGTCAGGTGACGGCGGTGCACCGCGAGGAAGGCCTGAGCCAGTACCACGCATACGACAGCCGTGGACAGTTAACTGCGGTGAAAGACACGCAGGGCCATGAAACGCGGTATGAATACAACGCCGCCGGTGACCTGACCACCGTCATTGCCCCGGACGGCAGCAGAAACGGGACACAGTACGATGCGTGGGGAAAAGCCATCTGTACCACGCAGGGCGGTCTGACGCGCAGTATGGAATACGATGCTGCCGGACGGGTCATCCGCCTGACCAGTGAAAACGGCAGCCACACCACCTTCCGTTACGATGTACTCGACCGGCTGATACAGGAAACCGGCTTTGACGGCCGCACACAGCGTTATCACCACGACCTGACCGGCAAACTTATCCGCAGCGAGGATGAGGGGCTGGTCACCCACTGGCACTATGACGAAGCAGACCGCCTCACGCACCGCACCGTGAATGGCGAAACCGCAGAGCAGTGGCAGTATGACGAACGCGGCTGGCTGACAGACATCAGCCATATCAGCGAAGGGCACCGGGTGACGGTGCATTACGGGTATGATGAGAAAGGCCGGCTGACCGGTGAGCGTCAGACGGTGCATCACCCGCAGACGGAAGCACTGCTCTGGCAGCATGAGACCAGACATGCGTACAACGCGCAGGGGCTGGCGAACCGCTGTATACCGGACAGCCTGCCCGCCGTGGAATGGCTGACCTACGGCAGCGGTTACCTGGCAGGCATGAAACTCGGCGACACACCGCTGGTGGAGTACACCCGCGACCGCCTGCACCGGGAAACGCTGCGCCGCTTCGGCCGTTATGAACTCACCACCGCTTATACCCCTGCCGGGCAGTTACAGAGCCAGCACCTGAACAGCCTGCTGTCTGACCGCGATTACACCTGGAACGACAACGGCGAACTCATCCGCATCAGCAGCCCGCGCCAGACCCGGAGTTACAGCTACAGCACCACCGGCAGGCTGACCGGCGTTCACACCACCGCAGCGAACCTTGATATCCGCATCCCGTATGCCACAGACCCGGCAGGTAACCGCCTGCCCGACCCGGAGCTGCACCCGGACAGCACCCTCAGCATGTGGCCGGATAACCGTATCGCCCGTGACGCGCACTATCTTTACCGGTATGACCGTTACGGCAGGCTGACGGAGAAAACCGACCTCATCCCGGAAGGGGGTATCCGTACGGATGATGAGCGCACCCACCGGTACCATTACGACAGTCAGCACCGGCTGGTGCACTACACGCGGACACAATATGCAGAGCCGCTGGTCGAAAGTCGCTATCTTTACGACCCGCTGGGCCGCAGGGTGGCAAAACGGGTATGGCGACGTGAACGGGACCTGACGGGCTGGATGTCGCTGTCACGGAAACCGCAAGTGACCTGGTACGGCTGGGACGGCGACCGGCTGACCACGATACAGAACGACAGGAGCCGCATCCAGACGATTTATCAGCCGGGGAGCTTCACACCACTCATCAGAGTTGAAACTGCCACCGGTGAACTGGCCAGAACGCAGCGCCGCAGCCTGGCGGATGCGCTTCAGCAGTCCGGCGGCGAAGACGGTGGCAGTGTGGTGTTCCCGCCGGTGCTGGTGCAGATGCTCGACCGGCTGGAAAGTGAAATCCTGGCTGACCGGGTGAGTGAGGAAAGCCGCCGCTGGCTGGCATCGTGCGGCCTGACCGTGGAGCAGATGCAAAACCAGATGGACCCGGTGTACACGCCGGCGCGAAAAATCCACCTGTACCACTGCGACCATCGCGGCCTGCCGCTGGCGCTCATCAGCACGGAAGGGGCAACAGCGTGGTGCGCAGAATATGATGAATGGGGCAACCTGCTGAATGAAGAGAACCCGCATCAGCTGCAGCAGCTTATCCGCCTGCCGGGGCAGCAGTATGATGAGGAGTCCGGCCTGTATTACAACCGCCACCGCTATTATGACCCGCTGCAGGGGCGATATATCACTCAGGATCCGATTGGACTGAAGGGGGGATGGAACCTGTATGGATATCAATTGAATCCGATATCAGACATCGACCCCCTGGGTTTATCTATGTGGGAGGATGCAAAATCGGGGGCATGTACTAATGGTCTTTGCGGCACACTATCCGCTATGATAGGTCCAGATAAATTTGATTCTATAGATAGCACCGCATATGACGCCTTAAATAAAATAAATAGCCAATCTATTTGCGAAGATAAAGAGTTCGCTGGTTTAATATGTAAGGATAATAGTGGCAGATATTTCTCAACAGCACCTAACCGAGGAGAAAGAAAAGGATCATATCCATTCAATAGCCCTTGCCCTAATGGTACTGAGAAAGTATCAGCTTATCATACTCATGGTGCAGATAGTCATGGAGAATATTGGGACGAAATATTTTCAGGTAAAGATGAGAAAATAGTTAAAAGTAAAGATAACAATATCAAGTCATTTTATTTAGGTACGCCCAGTGGTAATTTTAAAGCAATAGATAACCACGGGAAGGAAATAACAAACAGAAAAGGATTACCTAATGTCTGCAGAGTTCATGGTAATATGTAAAAAAATATTGTTTAGGAACTGTGTCATTGTATCTTTGTTTGTTTTTACATACAACACATGGGCGCAGTGTAATAATAATATTAAAATAATGCGCAAGTATGAAAGTGAAGGTAATATACCGTTAGAAATTTGGTTAAAAATAAAGCTATAGCATTGGAATTAGCTGAGATATATGTTAAGAATCGTTATGGACAGGATGCCGCAGAAGAAGAAAAACCATACGAAATCACTGAGTTAACAACAAGTTGGGTTGTTGAAGGTACCATTCACTCAGACCAAATTGCTGGTGGGGTTTTTATTATAGAAATAGGCAAAAATGATGGGAGAATTCTGAATTTTGGCCACGGAAAATAAGTATGTAAGGATAATCAAACATCGTGTGCGCTGATGGCAGAGTAGGTGGAGGACTCCAGACAGTCAAACGATAGAAAAAGATAGCCTTTATGGAGGTTCCTGCAATGTCAAATACATACCAGAAAAGAAAGGCAAGTAAAGAGTATGGTTTATATAATCAATGTAAGAAACTAAATGATGATGAATTATTTCGCTTACTTGATGATCACAATTCCTTGAAAAGGATTTCATCTGCCAGAGTATTACAGTTAAGAGGTGGGCAAGACGCTGTTAGATTGGCAATTGAGTTCTGCTCTGATAAAAATTATATCCGTAGAGATATCGGAGCATTTATACTCGGGCAAATAAAAATTTGCAAAAAATGCGAAGATAATGTTTTTAATATTTTGAACAATATGGCATTGAATGATAAGAGCGCTTGCGTTCGAGCTACGGCAATCGAGTCAACGGCTCAGCGATGCAAGAAAAACCCAATTTATTCACCTAAAATAGTAGAACAATCTCAAATTACTGCTTTTGATAAATCGACTAATGTCAGACGTGCTACAGCATTTGCTATTTCTGTTATCAATGATAAAGCAACAATTCCACTATTGATTAATCTGTTAAAAGATCCAAATGGAGATGTCAGAAACTGGGCCGCATTTGCAATAAATATCAATAAATATGATAATAGTGATATTAGGGATTGTTTTGTGGAGATGCTTCAGGATAAAAATGAGGAAGTCCGTATTGAAGCAATAATCGGACTTTCCTACAGAAAAGATAAAAGGGTTTTATCTGTTTTATGCGATGAGTTAAAAAAAAATACTGTTTATGATGATATCATTGAAGCTGCGGGTGAATTAGGTGATAAAACGCTACTTCCTGTTTTAGATACTATGTTGTACAAGTTTGATGACAATGAAATTATAACTTCCGCTATTGATAAGCTGAAGCGTTCATAGCGTGAGTTGCCTATGCACAGTGGGGGATTCCCGCCGGCACGGTGCAGATGCTCGACCGGCTGGAAAGTGAAATCCTGGCTGACCGGGTGAGTGAGGAAAGCCGCCGCTGGCTGGCATCGTGCGGCCTGACCGTGGAGCAGATGCAAAACCAGATGGACCCGGTGTACACGCCGGCGCGAAAAATCCACCTGTACCACTGCGACCATCGCGGCCTGCCGCTGGCGCTCATCAGCACGGAAGGGGCAACAGCGTGGTGCGCAGAATATGATGAATGGGGCAACCTGCTGAATGAAGAGAACCCGCATCAGCTGCAGCAGCTTATCCGCCTGCCGGGGCAGCAGTATGATGAGGAGTCCGGCCTGTATTACAACCGCCACCGCTATTATGACCCGCTGCAGGGGCGGTATATCACTCAGGATCCGATTGGGCTGAAGGGGGGATGGAATTTTTATCAGTATCCGTTGAATCCGATCTCAAATATAGATCCATTAGGATTAGAAACACTAAAATGCATTAAGCCACTGCATTCAATGGGCGGAACTGGTGAAAGAAGCGGTCCAGATATATGGGGGAATCCGTTCTATCATCAATATCTTTGTGTCCCAGATGGTAAAGGGGACTATACTTGTGGTGGCCAAGACCAACGGGGAGAATCAAAAGGAGATGGTCTATGGGGGCCAGGTAAAGCAAGTAATGATACAAAAGAAGCTGCTGGCCGTTGTGACCTCGTTGAAACCGATAATAGTTGTGTGGAGAACTGTTTAAAAGGGAAGTTTAAAGAGGTAAGGCCGCGTTATTCTGTATTGCCTGATATATTCACACCTATAAATTTAGGGCTATTTAAAAACTGCCAAGACTGGTCTAATGATTCTTTAGAAACATGTAAGATGAAGTGCTCCGGAAATAACATTGGACGTTTTATTAGATTTGTATTCACCGGAGTGATGTAATGAAATATATTATTTTTTTATTCAGAGCTATATGGCTGGCTTTATCGCTTTTAATACTATTCTTTTCCATGCATAGACTTTCACTATTAGACTCCACTCGTGATGTGAGCGAGTTAATTAGTCTCATGTCTTATGGAATGATGGTAATATGTTTTCCAACAGGCATAGTATTCTTTATTGCTCTAATATTTATAGGGACTGTATCAGACATTATTGGCGTAAGGATTGATAGTAAGTATATTATGGCGATAATAATATGGCTTTATTTTCTGTCAGGAGGGTATATTCAATGGTTTGTATTAAGTAAGCGCATTATAAACAAATAAATTAAGTTAATTGCTCTTATTATTATATGTAACCTGGGCATTGATATCCCGTATGCCACAGACCCGGCAGGTAACCGCCTGCCCGACCCGGAGCTGCACC
>ERZ773216.3944-NODE-3944-length-10988-cov-2.633586_pt1 | contig 10988 bp, 10 predicted proteins | sample MGYA00511259_ERZ773216 | MGnify/ENA primary metagenome ERZ773216 (study PRJEB29015, sample SAMEA2737764) | human gut metagenome | biome: human gut; feature: human-associated habitat; material: faeces | place: China | collected 2012 ... | reverse complement strand
CAATTTCTATATAATACTCACCGACAAATTTATAACGAGGCTTTATAAATTCATACGCTGGCTGACCATAGTTATTTAATAGAACATTCTCTTCAACTCCATTATACACACCACTCGCATTCAGATAAGCATGCCCAGGAATATCAGACATGCTATTTTTCGCCCCACCCACTATCAAAAAAATTATCACAGCGTATATTAGTTTCATTTTTTTACGCTTTTCACAAAAAAATTAGAACCCGGAACCATTCTATTTAACCGCTCAATGACATTTCTCATATAACGAGAGCGCAGTTCCATACCAATATTCATTAACGCACTGGCGTCCCCGGAGAATGGTGTAGTTGCTTTATCTGCATCATCACTATAGTATTCATCAGCAAGATATCCAATAATATGCCCAAGCTCGTGAGACAGCCCTATTTGCTCATGGCAAACTTTTGATGAGCCAAGACATTTAGCTGCTGCAACTATATCTTTAGAGTCAAGTTCAACGTATCGACTATTCCAGACAATGGAACTCTGTCGAAAACTATTTGGATCATCATTATCAATTTTAAACACCACCACATCCCAATACCCATGACGATCAGTCTGAATTATTTCTATTGAGAAAGATAAATCCTTACCATTAAACTTACTGGCAAACTCAGACTTCCCAGAAACGGATAAAAAAATCTTATTATTCCATGTTTGATTAATGACAAAAATAACTTTCCCATGAAAGGCATTTTTCTCCAAATCTGTCCAGTCAGTTTTTGCATCCCATCTTTTTATCCAATTATATTTCCATCTCAGCAACAATGAGATTGCACCATTTTCACGGTCAATTCTTAAATCTCCCCAGGCATCATTGTCCCTGATATATCGTTTATCCAGCATTAAGTCGTCATAAGCATCGTATGCCTGCTGAATAGCTTCATCATGAGAGTCACCCATGTTCACCTCCCGATATTGCTATATATCCAATAAACCTGAAGATGCTTGCTTACCCACCAACGCAGACGGGACCAAGGGTAGCCTGAAGTCAACAGATAGCAGTCAACTTGAAGTTCATGGGGATATTTGTTTCCCCATCTACACGTTTATCGTCATATTTTTGTATAGCTATTCTCAGCATTCGTGGGTAGATTATTTTTTTCCAACCGCAGCGCATCCACATACCGCCCCTCGCTGTTCTGCTGCCACAACCAGCCCTGCCCCTGCTGCGCCTGCGTCAGCATTTTGTCCGGCCAGCCCGGCCACGGCAGGTGGCGCACACCGGGCAGTTCCACTACCGGCACGTCCGGCAGGCCGGTGAGTTCCCGGCTACGCTGCGGTACACGTCGTAAGCAGCGTAGCCACTGCGCCCAGCGCGGCCCCGGTCGCCACATCGCCCAGAGCTGGTCTGTCTGCTCCGCCAGTCGACCGCAGCGTTCTGTCTGTGGTGAGACATGAGCTGCCGTCAACTGCGCCAGCCAGTACAGCCAGCCCTGTGTGTCATCCAGGCTCTCTTCCAGCCATTCCCGCCCGACACGCTGGTAAATCACCAGTGGCCACGGCCTGCCCGTACTGTCACGCGAGGCGGTCAGCACCCCGGTCAGCCACTCATCGCGCCCGCCAATGGGGAGAAATCCCGGCGACAGCACAAAACTCCACGGCAATGGGTGGTGCTCCGGTAGTGCCGTTTTCTCGCTCGGTGACAGGTGCATCCAACCGTCATTTACTCCGGTCTTCGCAGCATCCGTTCCTTCCGGCAGAACAATATGCCGTCCCTGTCCCAGCCACGTTTGCTGGTTCAGCCACGCCTGCCACACCTGCCCTTCGTTCGCGCTCACTCGCCAGCGCACATAGTCCCGCTGGTCCGGCAGTCTGCCGAACATCGCCGGGGCCGATATCTCTGCCCGGCGCATCACAACGTCCTTACCGGACAGGTGAAGTTTTTCAGCAATTCCCGGTAATACAGAACATAATTCTTCATTTCAATAATAAAGTCAGATATCAGGATTAATTTTCTTCCACAGGAATCAGAGCATTTATAATAAAATCGCTCAGGCATCCCCCCAACAAAGAGAACAGGAATCAGCTTCCAATAAAATTGTTAATTCAGTTCCCAGAACCAGATTTCCTTGCAGCTAAAATAGCAATGTGAATGACATATAGCACCTGTGGTAGAAGGCTCAATAAGATCTATATGACCGCCACCGTAACCCGTAATTTTCCAGAAAAAGACCACTCATCTTTTATTACTGGTGTCTGTTTTAAATTTTTCTGAGTCACACCAGATAACTGGTCTTCCAAAAACATCAGCTCGGGAAAGCTGATCTGCCAGTAATTTCGCACCGGTTTCTATTTTCTTCCCTTTCCAGTCACCACTTTTGATCGTCAGTCGCCCGTTAAAGCTGACGCCTGATTTAATCAGCGCCAGACTCATACGTGTGGCACAGGTATTTACATAACCAGCATTTTGCTGTTGCAGTGCTTCATAGTTATAACCCACTTCACTGTACAAAACATCACCATCAATCTGAACTGATGAGTAATGGTTTTTTTTAAGTGTGAAAAATGAAGGTTTCATTTATTATTTCCTTTATCACAGGAGTGTTTACTTAGTGCCTCAATAATAATATTTGCAGCCCGTTCATTCAGTTTATCTGACGTTTTTTTTCTGAAATACCAGTAAATAATCTCATCCAGTGTAACTGTTTTAATCGTTTTATAATCGCACCATGTTTTTCTTTCCGTGGCATCTTCTATACCCAAAAGATAGATTTTCGCATTAAGCCTATCCTGCCTGTTATCTGACTGCCAGAAGCGGAAAAAATCATCTCCGTTCAGATCGAACGCGCTAGAGGTCAGGTGTGAAACAGATGAATGCCGGGGAGATTTTTTTTTCCGGTGATGCCATATCCGGGCAGGGAAACAGCCTGACCATCGCTTGTTCAATCAGAGTTGAAGCTCGCATATTCATATCGTTAACCGACTGCTGATTAAGATATGTCAGTACCGATGAATAAAGTTCTATTTCATTAATCTTATTATATCCACACCAGGTTTTACTTTCTGTCGTATCACTCACACCAAGGACATACATCAGAACATTTTCTTTTTCCTGTGACGTTCCACGAGCATAAAATGACAAAAATTCCTGCGCACTGAGATTAATATAATCGGGGTCAATAGTTCCTGTGTTTTTTCTGATATCAGCAAAAACATTTCCTGACATGGCATATAACAAAAAAATAATAAAAAAACGCGTATATTGTTGCATATCATGCTTCCAGAATCACGGTAGTAGGATGGTCGCTATAACGTCGGTTTAAGAAAGTTTATAGTTTTGTTGCGTCGTTGCCCTGCCATCTCAGTATATAAGTGACATTAATGGTGCCTTTTTGCTCACCTGGTGCAACGGCCTGTTTTAGCATACAACTCCACGTCAAGACATCCGTGAATGCAGCCTTTAGCATAGTCACATGGGTCCGGTAGTCTGCCAACGATACTGCCGCCGCCCGGCGTATCACAGCGCTCGCTCCGGGCAGGCGAAGCGTTGTAATAGTCCGCGATCCACTGGGTCAAAATCCCGTCCGGCGGTGATTTCCAGTATCACCCGCCGCCCGTCAAAGCTGTACTCCACCTGCTGTGTTCCCCGTACCGCCGTTTCTTGCGCTTTTCCCGCATCCAGCAGGTGAAACAGCGCCCACGGTCCATTAGTCAGCAGCGTCGAGGTGTCCTGGCGGATGCGCGGGCTGGCGGTTATTTCCGCCATTGAGCCGTTGCGCGGACCCGGCCAGTTCACTTTCAGCGGCCTGACCGGGCCGTGAGCGTAACGCAGTACCTGGCCGTCAATGTCAATCACCAGTTCGGTGATGGCCGGGTCCATATCCACGACGCGGACCTGCATCGCCCATGAGAACTTTTTCCCTCCGTCGCCGTTAAAAAACACGCTGCGGATCTGTTTCGCCTCCTGAAACGGCGTCAGGTCTGGACCCTGTAAGGTCATGTTGCCTTCGGTCGGTTTGTAGCGCCACGGGTTGCTGGCGGTATCCGCCAGTGGGGCCAGTTGCTTCGTCCAGAAGGCATCCAGCACGCCGCCGCTGGCAAAGATACGGTTAAAATCGTCCGCGCTGACCTCCTGCGGGCTGTCGGTGAAGGGGTAGCGCCCGTCGATGGCGTCGCGGCACTCATCACCGATCACCGCCTCCATCTGCGCGTTCAGCACTTCACCGGTGCCGGCGTTGATTTTTCGCGTTCCCTGCTGCGTGAGATCCAGCAGAATATTTTTCAGCGGCGCGGGCAGTTTTGCCGCCTCCAGTTGCAGTTTATCCGCCGCAGAAATGCGCCCCGGCAGAGTGCTCGCAGCCAGCGCACTGTCGGCAATAGTGAGCTGGGTGTAGTACTCATTGAGCATCGTCAGCAGCGAATTTAATTGCGGCACGCCGCCGCCCTGCCCGCTGTCCGTCTGCCCGGAAACCACTTCCCGCAGGGCGGCGAAACGGTCATCCACCAGTGATTTTTCCAGCCGCTCTTCCGGGTGAATGTCCTGCAACAGCTTCGCCGTCTGCACCGCTTTTCCCGCATTGCCGGAGAGCCGGTCCTGCGCGCGCTGGGCCATCTGCTTTTGTCTGGCCTGCGCATCCAGCGGCGGCACCAGCGTGGTCTGCTCCACCACCGCTTTACTCAGGCGCATCAGCGGGGAATCCGGCGAGGCCAGAGTACGCAGCACCTGAAGGTCATACGCTAGTCCAGGGCTACCGTCCTCCCCGGCGCTGTTGATGCTGTGAATGCTTGCCAGAAAATCCTGCCATCGGCGAGCATATTCAGCCAGGTACAGACGACGTACCTCACGGGTAACCGGGAGTTCCTGCCCCGGCAACTGGCTCATCACAATATCAGTCGTTTTTTTTTGCGCACTTTCCCGGCCCATCACCCAGGCGTCGTCCGCTGATGCGGCGGCGACAAACTCCGACAGCCGTTTGTCGAACAGTTCCCGGTAGCCTTCGCGGGTGAAGATGCCGGGCACGCCCTGTCCAGCGGCGCGCCATCCGTGCGGACAAAAACTGTTCCCGCATCCGCGCCCACAGCGCGAACCAGCGAAAACTCCTGCGGTGCTTCGCTCTCCATGGAAGCCAGGGCTCGAGTGTAGATACGCTCAGTGCTGGTATGGCCGTCAAGGAAGGCCCGCGCCTGGCGGATCAGCCCCTCATCTTTTTCCCAGGGCGAATGCACCACGCGGCTGCCGTCAAACAGGGCGTCAATATGCTCCAGCACGGCTGCGCGACCGCCAAACTCCGCTACGCTGTCGCGGTTGTCCAGATCGTTCAGCACCCAGGCGTGGATCTCCGCCGCGTTGTATTTGTCCTCGTGGTCCTTATCGAGGTTCAGCAGCAGATAAACATGCAGGGCGTCATAGGCGGCTTTGCTGTCCTGACGCGCAATCGCATCTGAAAGCACGTATTCCATTCGTTTCACCAGCGGAGGGAGCAGTAGCTGGTCCAGCAGGCGGTCATACAGGGATGCGACACTCTCCATCACCGGCGGGACGCTGTAAAGACCATAACGCCAGGCCAGCGGCGGCGAGTCCGGGTCCAGCCCCGGCCAGGCAGAGAGCGCCTGCGCCTGGTTCAGCAGGGCCGGAACAGGCTGCATAGCAGGTTTTCCGGTATAGGCTTTGACATCACCATCCAGTTGGGTCGTCCGGCTGGCGATTTCATTCAGATAACCGCTGTTACCCTGCTGGCTACCCTGCATTCCCTGCCACAACCAGAAAGCCAGCGCCAATACCAGCAGATGCCCGCCGGTACGCAGCAGGCGATAACGCCAGGCCCATTGAAGATTCGGCTCCACCAGGTGCGCTTCGCGGAAGATAAACTGCGTCAGTAGATCGTGCAGGAAATAGCTGCGGTTGCCGTCCGGCAGGGTATGGGATGGGGAATCCGCCTTCCCTTTGATCGCCCGGACAAAACGCTGCCAGATGCCCGTCTGATCGGCCACCGCGTCTGCCTGCGCCTGCGCGGCACTGGTGAAAAATACGCCGCGCAGGGTGTTGTTAAGCTGGGTAGCATCAAATTTTGAATCGAGGAAAATCTGTTCAATGGCTTCCAGCAGCGGCGCACCCAGCGCGGCAAATTCACGCGGGAAGCGGTAGAGCCGCTGACGGCTTTTAAGGTCGTACTCTTCCTGCAACCGGGTATCCAGCCCCTGATCCAGCCGCTGTGTCAGGTTTGCCAGTTCCCGGCCACAGAGCGCATGCAACGACTGCGGATCACTGGCGTGACGCCTGCGGCTGTAAGGCAGGGTGAAGCCCCAGACCTGGGCTCGCAGGTGACTGGTCAACCCACGGAAATACTCCGTAAAGCCCGGCAGCAGATCCATCTTGGTGACAACCAGATAGACCGGAAAACGAATGCCCAGCGTCTCCCGCAGTTCCGCCAGCCGCGCACGCAGAGCTGCACAGGCAGCCAGCCGTTCCGCCGGGGACTGCGCGGTCAGATCCGCCACGTTCAGCGTCAGGATCACGCCGTTGAGCGGTGCGCCGGGGCGGTGTTTACGCAGCAGTCCCAGAAACCCCTGCCACTCCCCGGCGTTGCGCTGGGTCGCACTGATTTCGCCACCGTCATCGTGGCGAGCATAGCGCCCGGCGGTGTCAATAAGCACTGCTTCGTTGGTAAACCACCAGTCGCAGTGCAGCGTGCCGCCGCCCGGCACGGTGAGAATATGCGCGGTTTGCTCCATTTGTTCCGCCAGCGGAAACTGTAGCCCGGTGTTAAGCAGCGCGGTGGTTTTACCATCGCCGGGGCTGCCGATAACCATAAACCACGGCAGCTCGTACAGAAAACGCTTTCCTTCCAGGACTTTTCGCCAGCCAGGAAGATCCACACGCAGTTGTTTCAGTTGCCGGATGGCGCGGTTGACAATATGGCTGACGGTACGCAGGTCGGCTTTAATTTCCCCCTCCACCGGTACGTCTTCCCCACGCGGATGCAGGAAACGGCGCAGCAGTTGTTCATCCAGACGCAGCGCCCGCCACAGCCGGTACAGGCCATACAGCGCATAAGTCAGCAGGATCAGACCGATAAGCGTCAGACGCAGCCACAGCGGCGCAAATGGATGAACATCACCGAGGGACAGCAGGGGTGAAACAAAACCGATGACCAGGCACAGAACCGTCACGCCAATGATGCTCATCGACCAGTTAACCAGCCACAGTGCGAGGAACATCAGTAACAGAACGATGGTGACTACCCGACTTCCCACAGACGCGAGCGGATGCACGGTGTCAAACGCCACCAGCGGCCCGATAAACCAGACCAGCAGCGCCAGTACCGCCACGCCGACAACAGCCAGCGCGCGGCGGGAAAACAGCAGACTGAGAAATTTTTGCATTATTGTTCAGAACTCCACATTGTAATCATCAACAATAAAAGGCCACAAGCTGAAAATGTTTTCCCGATTCAGCACAAAAAAATAGATGGCGATCCGAAACATCACTAAACCTGAAAAATAAAATTTCGCAGCATCATTTTATTTACATCATCACGCAACAACGTTGTCATTATAAGGTTTATGCTCAATATTTTAATTTATATACAAAATCATTCGAGTTGCATCAAGGCGGCAAGCGAGAGGATCCCGAATCATTTATTCCGGTAAGTGACTCGGGTGAACGAGTGCAGTCAACGCAGAGGCAACCTGAAGGATAAGGCGTATACATCAAAATTCTCTGGATAGAATAATATAGCCATTGAATCTTACGGAACACTCATTTTCATTAATAATGCCGGATGCAATAAAAACATCTTTCCCTCTGTCATTGTTAATATAGGTATATTTTGCCACAATAGACTTGGCATGATTTTCATAGTAGCTATCAAAATACGATTTTTCATCTAACATTGCCTTCTTATTTCTGGCTTTGTCCTTCTCATAATCAATCTTAGCCAGAGACTCTGCATAAAACTTAGACACAGGAGAAACATCAAGAACGTCTACCCTTGTTTTATCTCTTAAAATAGTAGAAGAATTTATATTCAAATCACTTTTCATTGCATCAAATAACGACAACTCTATTGAGGCTCCAACCGTAGCGCAACTATCATTTTGTGCATATGAAATTGCAGGTATGCCAGCTAACAGGCAGATTATTACCTTGAACATATTAGTCCTCAACCACTAATATTTTATCAGTACTGGCAGCAATAACCTTGCGATAAGGTAAATCCAGAATTATACAGCCATCAGAGGCTTCTCCTGGATGGGCTGAACTCTCTCCGTGTATCATGAAACCGTCATGCCCGCACATTTGATTTTCGGGGTAAGGCGTGAGCCTCATCGTCCATGCTCTTGTTCTGGCATGAAAAAATGCAGGTCCAATTGTATATGTACCTCTTGGCAATGGTCCCTTATCTCTTACACACTCATTAACAGAGTCATCTTTAAAACCCGGTCTGCCAGAATATCTGGCATTGAACTGATAGCTACCATTTAAATAAAATAAACGTGCATTAATTTTGTATACCCAATGCATTACACAATCTCCTTTTTGTTAAAAAATAATAGTCAGATCAGAACACCATATTTTATTGTTAGTTTTCTGACCTAACCATAGTCATATTAATTCACTCCACCACCAGAATTTCCACCCGACGGTTCTGCGCCCGTCCGGTTTTAGTGCGGTTATCGGTCACCGGTACGGTATCTCCTTTCCCGACAACCCGGATCCGGCGGGCCGGAATACCATCGGACGTCAGCAGTGAAGCCACTTCCGCCGCCCGTTTTTCCGACAATACCTGGTTGGACGGGAATTCAGCGGAGTGGATCGGCTGGCTGTCCGTGTGGCCGGTCACCGTCACCGCGCCCCCCACACGCGCAATCTCACGCGCGGCCTTGTCAATCACCGGGCGCAGCGCATCATTCACGGTTTTCTGCCCCGGTATAAACATCGTATCGCCACGAAAAATTACACGGCTGTGATGGTCATCTTCCTCCACCGTCAGCAGGCCACGGGCGATTTCGTTCGCCAGCAGGATTTTCAACCGCAGTTTATGCACCGGAACGGGTGGCGGAGGAAGATTTTTACCAATGGCGTCGATACGCTGTTGTACGGTTTCGGTGGCGAGGTTCATCCGGTGGCTGTAAAGGCCAAACAGCGTCAGCATCACCAGCAGGGCGATTCCGGCGCTCAGCCAGACCGGCACCCGGCGCATCCGCCGCATTCGCCCACTGACGGCACCGGCAAAACCCGGCGAGAGCGTCGGCGTGATCGGATCGCGACGCTGGACCAGTTGAGTCAGCAGTTGCTGGCGGATATCGTCCAGTTGTTTACGCCCGTCAGGCCGTACACTGTAGCGGCCTTCAAAACCCAGTCCCAGAATGTGGTAAATGATTTCCAGTACATCGCTGTGCTCCTGGAAGCTGGCGGCCAGACGCCCGATTATCTGAAACAGCTTGATGCCGCCTTCACTTTCGCCATGAAAAGTCACCAGCAGGCTCTTCCCGGCCCAGACACCGCGTCGCCCCCAGACGGTGTTGTTGGCAGCTTCATCCAGCGCCGTGCACACGCAGTAACGTACCGCCAGCACATGTTCGCGGCGCAGGTTTGCCTGGTCGCACAGCGTCTGATACCGGCGGACTTCACGCTCCAGTAGGGCGCGATAATGTTCGACAAAACCAGGGGAAAGTTCACGGGGCATTTGCGCCAGCGCGCATAACAGAGGGCTGGCCGCCGCCAGAAGAGGATTCACAGCAGCAGTGATCTCAGCCAAGCGGAGCTTCAAATCTGGCCCGTCTTCAACCACCATTTTTATATCTTCCCTGCGAAGGCTGTCCTGGACGAGCGTATCGTAACCGTCATTATCAGGCGACCTTGTTCCCCTCATTGAAGGCTGTAATTGCAGGGTATTCACCGCAGGTTGCGTCAGAATATCGTCGGTCATTTATCGCGAACTCCCCACAGCTCCAGCTCCAGCCCTGGAAACTCTCCGGCGGTATGCATTGCCATGCCACCATAGCGGGCGATATGTTCCCACAACACGCCGTCGCGGCGGATGTCGTAATAGATGTAACCGGACTGGAACGGGATCTGACGCGGTGGCACTGGCAGCACCTGTAGAACAAGACCAGGAAGGTGCGAGCGAATCAGTTCCGGCAGGCGTTCTGATGGCCCTATTTTGGTCTGAGCCGAAAAATGTTGTAGTAAGGTGTCGGCGGACATCTGTGCCTTCACCGCCAATACTAACGAGCTGAAATCTGACAGTTCGGTAGGTTCAACCACCGCATTGAGAATACCGTAAGTTCCCTCTTCCAGAGGGATTCGCTGCGCCCCACGTATTAGCACAGCATTCAGCAGATACTGAACCTCGTCCACCACCGATTTCAGCCCGGCATAGGGCGTCAGGTGCTTATATTCTTTATATTCTTCCGGACGACGTGTTTGCGGACGCACGTAGGTAGAGAGTTCTCCGGCCAGTGCGCAGAGGTTACGATAGAGTACTTCAGGCGATAGCGGCGTTTTCGACATATGGATCAATAAGGGGCCGAAACGATTAAGAACTTGCAGAAGCAGGTAATCCGACACTTCCGCCGCTTCATGACCGTGTTTGTCGCTCCCCGTCAATCGTTCCGCCAGCGAATCTGCACGCATTTTTATCAGATCGTTAATCCACGACAGCCAGGTACATATCAGCGTACTGGCCTGGTAGTTCGCCACTGGCGGGATCAACTCTTTGTCTATATCGACCCGACCATCGGGATGCAGCGCCGTGATGCGCGTCAGCGGCAGGCCGATCCACGCGTCTGTCACCGCCTTTTCCGGTAACAGTCGCAAGCGCAGGTGGCTAAGTTGCAGCAGTTGCGCGCCTCGCCCCAGCGAATTGGCATCACGGATTTCACTTTCATGTACCGAAAAACGTGCCAGTGATTCAGGGTTATTGTCGAAACTGGTTTCTTCACTGTTCGGCGTACGTATTGGCACAGCCAGATAAATCAACTGGTTAAGATGTTCTGGAAGGATG
>ERZ773216.3939-NODE-3939-length-11007-cov-3.098795_pt1 | contig 11007 bp, 9 predicted proteins | sample MGYA00511259_ERZ773216 | MGnify/ENA primary metagenome ERZ773216 (study PRJEB29015, sample SAMEA2737764) | human gut metagenome | biome: human gut; feature: human-associated habitat; material: faeces | place: China | collected 2012 ... | reverse complement strand
CCAAGGAACTGGTAGCCAGGGTAAAAGCGGTCCTGCGCCGCTATCAGGCGGTTCCGGCCCCCGCTCCGGTGACAGCAGCCACTGCAGCGCAGCAGCAGGGCGACTATGTGGAATATCCGGATCTGATCGTCAATTTAAGCAATTATGCCGTTCTCTATCAGGGAAAAAGCGTGGATATGCCGCCAAAAGAGCTGGAACTTCTCTATTTCCTGGCGTCTTCCCCGAACCAGGTATTTACCAGAGAACAGTTATTAGACCATATCTGGGGCTATGAATACATTGGGGACACCCGCACCGTAGATGTCCACATCAAACGTCTCCGGGAAAAAATCAAGGACAATGACAACTGGGCGCTGACCACCGTCTGGGGCATTGGTTACAAATTCGAGGTGAAGCGGTAAAACCATGACACATTCTCTTTATTACAAATTTATCATCGGCTATCTGGTGTTTGGATTGCTGGGATTTATCACCATTGCCACCATTTCTTCCGATATGACCTATGACTTCCTTCTGGAGACCAAATCTGACGCCCTCTATGATGAGGCTAACATGCTGGCATCGGATTTCAGCCAGCTCTACCGCGGCAGAAACTCCAATTTAAATGAAGCTGCCCCCAGGCTGAAAGCGGCTGCTACCTACCTGCAGGGAGAAGCCTGGATCGTGGACACCACCGGACATATCGTGGCAGACAGTAGTGTCCCGGCTAAAACCGATGTAACACTCTCCGATTTTGATCCTACCTTTATGGGAAACCGTTCCTACACGATCGGAAACTGCTTTGGTGTTTTTCCATATGAAGTATTAAGCGTTTCCGCTCCCATCACAGGCAATTACAATACTTATGGTTATGTGCTGGTCCACCTTCCGATCAGTGCCATCCAGCAGATCAAGGACAATATCTTAAATATCCTGTATATTTCTTCTGGAATTATTTTCGGACTGTCCCTGATCATTTTGCTGGTATTCACGGTTACCGTATATTTTCCATTAAAGAAGATCACCATCGCTGCCAACCAGTATGCAGAAGGCAATCTAAAGCATAAGCTGCAGTTAAAGACCCACGATGAGATGGGCTATCTGGCTGCTACCTTAAACTATATGTCTGATGAGCTGGATAAAATGGAGGAATACCAGAAGACCTTTATCGCTAATGTATCCCATGATTTCCGGTCGCCGCTGACCTCGATCAAGGGCTATCTGGAGGCCATCTTAGACGGCACCATTCCACCGGAAATGCAGGAAAAATACCTGACCCGCGTGATCTCCGAGACGGACCGCTTAAATAAACTGACCCAGGGACTTCTGACCTTAAACTCCTTAGACAGCAAAGGGTATCTCTCCCGCAGCAATTTTGACATCAACCGGGTGATCAAGGACACCGCCGCTTCCTTTGAGGGAACCTGCGATTCCAAGAATATCGTCCTGGACTTAACATTTGCGGAAAATATCACTATGGTATACGCAGATCTTGGCAAAATCCAGCAGGTGCTCTACAACCTGATCGACAATGCCATCAAATTCAGCCACCCGGATTCCACCATTTTCATCCAGACAACACTCCGGTTTGAAAAGGTATATGTCTCCGTCAAGGACACAGGGATCGGAATCCCAAAGGACAGCATCAAAAAGATCTGGGAACGTTTTTATAAGACAGACCTGTCTCGTGGAAAAGATAAGAAGGGCACCGGCCTTGGCTTATCCATTGTAAAAGAAATCATCCAGAACCATGGCGAGACCATCGATGTGATCAGTACCTCCGGGGTCGGATCGGAATTCATCTTTTCTCTGCCAAGGGCAATGAATCTGTAATGTATGATAAAAAATAAAACAGGCCGACGTTGTGAATCAGATCACGGCGCCGGCCTGTTTGTTTTGTATATTGATGATACCCTATCGCATTTTATCTGCTTATTTTGCCACGTAAGCGATGGCTTCTACCTCACATAAAACACCCTTTGGAAGGTCCTTAACAGCCACGCAGGAACGTGCCGGAGCACTTACGAAGTATTTCTCATAAACTGCGTTAAATGCCTGGAAATCAGCCATATTGGCTAAGAAACAGGTGGTCTTGATCACGGTCTCAAAGGATGCGCCGCCTGCTGCCAAAACAGCTCCTACGTTCTTGCAGGACTGCTCTGCCTGAGTTTCAATTGTATCTCCTGCAACTTCACCTGTTGTTGGGTCTACCGGAATCTGACCGGAAGCAAATACAAAGTTTCCTGTCATTTTTGCCTGAGAATATGGACCGATTGCTGCCGGTGCTTCTGTTGTTACAATCTTCTTCATGTCTTTTTCCTCCTGATATTGTTTCATCCCGCCGCTCTGCGGAATCATTTTATCGATCGCCGTTTCTATATGCCTCTAACAGACGGTTGATCCTCTTAGTCGGGCTTAACAGCTCGCTTAAGGAAGCATCATGGTTCAAGTTATCGATGATCAGTGCGATATATTTGCTTAAATCAACGCTGATGTAATATGGACGGGATAACAGATCCGGAGTCTGATATACCAGGTTGGTAGTCAGAACACGGTCAATCAGGCCATCCTCATAATATTTATCAAACATGCTCAGACCGTTGGTAAACAGACCGAAGGTTGCGCAGACAAATACTTTTCTTGCTTTTCTTCTCTTCAACTCTTTGGCAACATCTAACATACTCTCGCCAGAGGAGATCATATCGTCGATGATCAGAACATCCTTGCCCTCTACGCTGGAGCCTAAGAACTCATGGGCAACGATCGGGTTGCGGCCATTGACGATCTTGGTGTAATCGCGGCGTTTATAGAACATACCCATATCCAGTCCTAATACGTTAGCAAAATAGATTGCGCGGCCCATACCGCCTTCATCCGGGCTGATCACCATCATGTGATCGCTGTCGATCTGTAACTCGGTCTCGTTCTTTAACAGATACTTGATGAACTGATAGATCGGCTGAACGGTCTCAAAGCCCTTTAACGGAATGGCGTTCTGTACACGTGGATCATGGGCATCGAAGGTAATAATGTTCTCAACGCCCATATTCACTAACTCCTGGAGAGCCAGTGCGCAGTCTAAGGACTCTCTGCCGGAGCGCTTATGCTGTCTGCCCTCGTATAAGAATGGCATGATCACGTTGATTCTGTGGGCTTTACCTGCTGCTGCAGCAATAACACGCTTTAAGTCCTGATAATGGTCATCTGGGGACATATGGTTCGTCATGCCAGCCATAGAATAAGTCAGGCTGTAGTTGCAGACATCAACCATGATATACAGATCATCACCACGGATGGATGATTCGATGGTTCCTTTCGCCTCACCAGATCCAAAACGCGGGGTCTTAGCGTCAATAATGTAAGAATCTCTCTGGTATCCGGCAAAAGCGATGGTAGATTTATGCTCGCTCTCCCGTTCCCGTCTCCAGGTCACAAGGTAATCATTTACCTTTTTTCCCAGCTCTGTACAGCTCTTTAATGGAACCAGTCCCAGAGGTCCTACCGGAATCGTCTCAATCGTCTTCTCTTCGTATATCATGTTCTTCCTCCATTTTATTGCGGCTTACGCCAGTTTCATTTTTAGGTACCTTTTGGTATTCCCGCAAAATGCGCAGACTTACCCGGCTACCGTTTAAATTTACCTTAACATTATGTGCCAAAATAGTCAAGTTTTTGTACCTGATCATACGATTTTCGTCCGTATATCATCCCCATACAGTGGAATAATGGAATACTGACTGATGATCCTGGAAGAGATACGGTCAGAATAGGTATCTCTTAACATGGTCATGGACAGATTGGTGGAAATGATGGTGCTTTTCTTTCGCAGCAGTCTCTCATTGATGCAGTAAAACAGCTGGGAGGACACAAAGGTATTATTCAGTTCTGTTCCCAGATCATCGATGATCAGAAGATCGCAGTCCAGAATATACTGGTACATGTCCTTCATTTCCTCTTCCGTATCGTAGTGGAATTTATTCTTGGAAAATACGTCAAATAAATCGTTGGAAGACAGATAGATCACTGACTGATACTGGTCGATCAGCGCCTTGGCGATGCAGTTGGTTAAAAATGTCTTTCCAACACCGGTGCTTCCTGTAAAGATCAGGTTGCCGCCCTTTTTCTCAAAATTCTCCACATATTCCTTACACCAGGTATGAACCTGGCGCATATAATCCGCCACAGTCATCTGGATCTCCGGGATCACCACCCGGTCGTCATAATACTCGTAGGAGAAAGAGTCAAAATTCTCCCGCAAAAGCACTTCCTCAATGTTGGACTGGGAGTAGAGCAGGCGGATCTCCTCTTTCTTAAAACAACGGCATTTCCTGCCATCGACATAGCCCGTATCCTGACATTCCGGGCAGGCGTAGTGCATCTCCATGTAATCCGCCGGAAATCCAAAAGCGGATAACAGCACTTCTTTCTGCTCTCTCAGGTCTTCGATATGCTGTTTTAACTCTTCTTTTGCGTTTGTATCCCCATCTAACAGCTTTCTGGCGCAGCGAACCGCCTGGGAGCTGATCTCATCCTCGATCTGCCTGATCTGCGGCACCTTCTGGTAGACTTCCTCTCTTCTCTGATCCTGTTCGTACTTATCCTGGAACTGCCGCTGATTGTAAATACGCATGATGGCGTTATACTGGGAATTATTCAGTGACATCTTTTCTCATCCTCTCTCACTTATGACAGCTGGTATCTCTTTATGCCGCCGCATATACAGGCTTCCTTTTTCATGCGTGCAGCCACGGAACCGTTCCTCTAGCTTTCACCCAGGCGCTGTTTCAACCGCTCCAGCACCATTCCGTCATAGTCTGTATTTCTCTGCTCAAAATTATGGAATTTATTCTTCTGTGGTTTTAACTGCGGCTGGTTGTCCCGATAGCCAGCAGGAGCCGCCCCTTCCTTAACCGCCGTTTTCTGGCCTCCATGCTTCTCATCCTGCCGTTTCACGTCCTCCATGGTCCTTACACCGGCTTTTCTCCACTTATCCAGGATAGAATCCGCATACTGGAAGCTGGGCTTCTGGATAGCCTTTAAAGTTCTTCCACAGGCCTCTAAGATTAGTTCCTTGCTGAACGCCCACTCCTGGAACCAGCGGCGGATGATCTTCGCCTCCGCATCTCCCGGTCTCCGGTCATTTAAGCCAAATGCCTTCATCACCGCGAAACAGTCGCCGTTAAAAGAAGCCGCCTGATCCCTGGCCTGATTGGCAGTCTTGATGCCGCGCTCATTCCAGCTGAGAGCCACAGTCTCTAAATAGCGGATACTTTTATGGTCATTCTGGGCACAGTATTCTGCCAGATATTCCAGAAGTTCCGCCGACATATGGAGAGAATCATAGAGGTAAGCAAACACCTCACAGTCCCTTGGGGTAAATACCTTACCCATCAGTTTCTGGGCAATATAGAGAAGCTGGGTAAATTCCTCTTTGTCCGCCAAGGCCCCAACCTGGGCCGGAGTATAGTGCCTGCGCTCCTGAGTCTGGGCAGATGGGGCGGTGGTGGATGAAACGGTGGTGGATGACATCTCCTGTCCTTCAAATCCGGTCCGATTGCCCGAAACCGATGCATATCCCTTCGATGAAGCTGCCGCACATCCACTGTCCTGGCGTCCCATGACCATCCGGTCACTCATTTCACTTCGCGCCTGGGCATCTGCGTCTTCCAGTACGCCCAGACGAACCCAGTAAGCAATCGCCCGCTTCACATCGGACTCTGTGTGGTTTAATGCGTCCGCGATCTCTCCCACGGTGATCTCCCGCCCGTCATGGCGCAGCAGATACAGATATACCTTCACATACTCCCCATTGGCCACCGCCATATACCGGTCAATAAACTCATTGGCCACCATGGTGGCATTTACCTCAAACTTACTTCTCATATCTAAAACTCACCCTGTCCCTCTCCACGGCTGCTTCCTTCGTTACAGTCCATGCGCTGCCCACAGCGCCTGGTGTCCTAGCATTATCATATCACACGTTTTTCCAAAAGAAAATAGATGGAATTTGTCCACCGGCTGATTGTGGATAATGTGGATAATGTGGATTCTGGCGTCCTTTATCCACGGGAAAACCGTCGAAAATGGTAGATTTTCCTTTAAATACAAGGGATTTGAAATTGTGAGAATTTATTTTATGTAAATAAAAGAATCCACATAGTTTATCAACGGAAATTGTTGAAAACTATGTGGATAATGTGGATAACTTACTCGCCAAGCAGGTTTTCGCCCACTTTTACTATTCGAGATGGATATTCCGGAGCATCTGAAATCGGAGTATCTGTACCAAAAATAGAATATATACTGCTGAACTCACTTGTTTTCAATTCATATAATTGGACATAATCATCAGTTATATAACCGCTGTCTACAAGAGACTGCGCATACCCTATGGCTCTCTGATACATATCTACATCATTCGGCTTGCGTATGCACCCTGAGAGTAGCCATAAGAGGCTAAATACTACGATTCCTTTTTTATCCATATCAATAATATTTATTTTAATCCCATCTGTCTCAGAATATCATCCGCAGTATTAGCAGACATTCCCTTTATCTGAGATCGAGTACTATTATATTCATACAAGGTTTGATTTGCCTTAAAATACACAGCATTTCGTGCCGGGCTTGATTTGGCATTTCTCATGTCATCCGAAGAGCCTCCCTTGGTTCCCAAAGGATTGGGATGAGAATGAATATTAACGACCTGATTTCCTTCTACTGCCAATCCATCCATAGCTTCATCCGCATTCTGAACATGATCCTCACTCTGTTTGGTGGCTACTACCGCTGTTTTTGCTCCATTATCATCATATACATCCAACCTCCATTCAGCTTTGCTATTATCGGCTGCAAATTTAAATACTTCTGCAGCATCTTGCAGATTTTGAGTACTGCCGGCAGTTTTATAGCCCGCATGTTTTGTCTGCATTTTTACCATGCCAGAAAGAAGTTTCGTATCACTAACTTTAATAGACTTGTTACCACGTTTTATTTTTCTCGTTCCCGAGCTGTTATATAACCTGTCAAACTCGCTTTTTCCTCTTTGCGATTCAATGGTCATGTTGTGTAAACGTCCTCTAGGTTCTATTACATAATCATCGTTACCATCCGGATCAATCCTATTAATCGGATTATTTTTACAATACGTATAAGGACTCACCCCACAATACTTTTCCGCCAACGGATCCATCACATGCCATCTCCCCAGTGCCGGGTCATACATTCTCGCCCCATAATCATACCAGTTCAATCCCTTCTTTGTATCAAGCTCCTTGTCCGTCCCAGCGGATTTGTAATCCGCTGATTTTAGAATGCTAATATACAAGAAATAAAGCGTATTCGACGTAATAGCTGAGATTAAAAATCCTTCTATACTAAAGAACAGCGGATAACATATCTGCTAGGACTGGGAATAGATAAGGAAGCTCCCGGATGACCTTAACGCTGTAAAAACAGAAGACCACAATCCCTGCCTCTACTCATATTTCAGAGTAAAAGACAGGGGATATCATACCAACAAAACCATTATTGAATCCTATAAATGAAATCAATTTGCATCCCATTCATTATAGCTACCGTCTAAATCTTTCAGACTCTGTTTTGTTCCTCTTCTATAAAACTCATCTACATATTTATAAGAACAATTATCGTGTATACTAAAAAGCCAATAATAGTCGCTATACGGAACGGAGTGCCTGACATGCGTGCCTTTTTCAGCACAAAAATAAAAAGTCGAGTCGCGAAGCAAATCGTATAATTTATCCCAAGGTTCTTTTGTTAGCGATCTAAAGAAAGCAGCATTATTCGCACTCTCAAAGAAAAGATGCTGTGTTATCGTATCTACAATATTTAGTTTAAGTGTATCTTTTCCATTTAATACTGCAAAAAAGTCCTTACGTATACTATCTTTGTTTTCTTTAAAATACTCATCTAAAACATTGGAATAATATATTTTTCCATCAATGCGTTGAATATGATTATACAATGTCCCTTTGGGTATGTATGAACTATCCACAACTAAAGAATATGAAGACAATATAAAACGTGGTAAATGGGTCGAATCATAATCTTTGAATGCATATTCCAAGAGTTGAGGAAAAGAATAATAATAATAAGTGAGGTAAGACTTATATGTTGTAGAGACCAAGGTATGTTTCTTCCCATTTTTAGACACCCCTATATACCATATTTCATCATATACAGGACCTGTTGTTGTATCATTCGGATAATCCGTTATCTCAATCAATTTTTCTTTGGGCATATCAGTTGATTCCATAGGATTCATTAAACAGATATACCTATCCTTGTACTTTATCACTTTTTCCGGTCTTTCCAAACTTCCTTCCACCAATGGAGAGTTAGCCGGTGTTATCATATAGATAGAACCGATGTCATTCGATGGTTCCTCATACATAATGATATACTTCGCAGGAAAAGAATCTTGATCAATCATACGCTTAACTTCCCGTAAAGCAGTAGAACGAGCAGGGGATTCTTTGCCGGGTTGACAACCCGGCAAAGAAATAAGTAATAATATTAATAATACATTTCTCATACAATCTATTTTTTTAGTCTGTCTTGTATATACTTCTGCAAATCTTCGATCGTATTTATATGAATAGTTGTTATATTGCTTTTCTTTGAATTATAATCATGTAACGTTCGGTCCCTCTTTAAATAAACTGCATTATTTCTGCTATTAATATATTTCATATCAGAAGCAGAAGCTCCCTGGCTTTCATCGCCAGGATGAGAATGAATATCTATTTTTTTGCGACCATTCACAGCCGTCCTTCTTTTTGCATTATTTCCACTTTCCACAGAGCCTTCTTTATGGTCTGTAATAATAATAGCTGTCGGCCCATCATTTTCATTCTCATATACGTCCAATTTCCATTCAACAACACTATTATCCGCTGCAAACTTAAAGAGATTTGCAGCATCATGAATGTTGCTGGTTTGTCCGTAAGTCGTAGTTTGTCCTTCTTTACCTTGATTTTCAACCATTCTAGGCATTAATTTATTATCCATTATAGTTATCGGTTTTCCACTTACCTGCTTCGGTTTATGTTCTCCATCAAAATAATAAACTCGATCTCCCTTATCTTCATATTTTGTATTTTTCCAAAAAAGCACATAACCATTCTTATTCACTACATAGTCATCTTTCCCATCAATATCGATCCTGAGAATTGGATTATTCTTACAATACGTGTAAGGGCTCACTCCATAATATTTTTCACTAGAAGGATCCATCACATGCCATCTTCCCAGCACCGCATCATACTCTCTCGCCCCATAATCATACCAGTTCAGTCCCTTCTTTGTATCCAGTTCCTTCCCGTTATACTTATAAGCCTGAACATCATTCCCGTTACTTAAGAAGACACCTCCGAAAGGATAATAGTAGTTGGCTTCTTCCATCCCACCGGCCTGATCAGTTACCACCCGATTATTTCCCTGATGATCTTTCAGGTAATAGTGATATTTCTTATCAGACAGAGAGACATATCCTTCTTCGGTCAGCAATTGTTTAGCCGTACCATTTTCATAGATCACATTGTCGCAGTAATCGGTAGTGGTAGTAACACCTCCTATTTTATGCACCGTGCGAAGCTTTACTCCATCCGCACCATAAGTATAAGTGATGGTACTTCCATCCGAGAACTTGACCTGACTTGGCAAATTTAATAAATTATATTGAATTTCGATTCCCTTATTCAAATCTTTTATTAAGCTGCCATTGGCATCATACATATATTCTGTAGCAAGCTTGGCACCATCCTTGAATTCGAAGCCGTTAGAAGCCGTAGCCGTAGCGTCATCATTGACGGCTTTAAGCTGGTTACCATTTAATGTAAAAGACAAATTATCAATGATTCCAGTGCCGGATAATCCGGTTTGTCCGCCACGCCGCAAATGCAATAAATTCCCATTCTTGTCATAACTATAGTTGGTCGCGTAGCCCAGAGTTATTACGCCACCAATCAGACTTTGTGCCGAGGTGAGGCGTGACAAATTATCATAAGCGAAGTTATACCCATAAGTTTTGTTATCCCCCGGACATCGGCACACCATACGGGATACATTTCCATTATAGCCATAATACAATGATATATTGAATAATCCACCTGATGATATCGATTCTATCCAGTTACGTATATTATATGCATACGCCAACTTATTACTTGCCGAACCATGCAATGACTTGCCCGACAATCGCCCCAGTTCATCATAAGTATTGGCAGCAAGCGTAACCTTCACTCCATTCAACGAATGCTCAACCTTCGTCAGTCGTTCCGCATGGTCATAAGTATAGGTATATATCTCCATCTGCGTAGTCTTTCCGGCCGCCATGTGTACATGCTTCACGCTTGCAGGTTTACCGGTAAAAGTATATATCGTAGTTGTTGTTTCATAACCACTCAGCAGATTGCTTGAAACAGTCTTTGTTACCCGCCCTTTCTTATCATAATAGTTGGCTGAATACAACTTCGTTTCACTTCCTAAAACTGTAATGACACTCCCCGACAAGTAACCTTTAGCACTCACTGTTTCAGCAGAAAAAAAGCTGTTATTAAAACCCGGCAATGTACGGAAATCATAATTATCATAATAGTTCACCAAATACACAACCGGAGCAGTTAAAGCAAAATCGGATGAATATCCGCTGTTTCCTAAACCCGTAGCCGTATTGACGCGAGTACAGGCAACAGAACGAGCGGACGCTGTAGAAGTATTCGTATTAGCACATTCACCTTGCACAACCAGGCGGCTTAAGTCATCATACAAATAGAACATCCATTTTCCCCGACTTTTCTGATTTCCGTCCTGGGAAAAAACAAGACGATCATTCAAATCATAAACGTATGACACAGCATCTGCACCGGGCAACTTCTTCCAAACACAACGATTGCGCCTGTCATATTTATACTGGTAGGCATAAAGATTTAGACTGGCCGTAGAAATATTACCATCCATTGCAGTGCGGATATTCCCGAAACAGCAGATACACTTGAAGGAAAC
>ERZ773216.3938-NODE-3938-length-11013-cov-3.488958_pt1 | contig 11013 bp, 12 predicted proteins | sample MGYA00511259_ERZ773216 | MGnify/ENA primary metagenome ERZ773216 (study PRJEB29015, sample SAMEA2737764) | human gut metagenome | biome: human gut; feature: human-associated habitat; material: faeces | place: China | collected 2012 ... | reverse complement strand
TTACATCTCCAAAATCCAGCATATCCGTGACATGCAGAATGTTACCAACTCTTCTGATGAGACATTCAATGCAGTAAAAATTGAAGGATACTCCAATGCCCTTAAGAACCTCACATCCGAGCAGCAAGCACTAATCCTCTCAACCCAAGGATTATCTACTGCACAGATTCAGCAGGTTCTTGCGGCAAAGAAAGCGGAGGATGGATCGGCAGCACTAACGGCACAGGCACAGTATCAAGCAATGGCCGAAGCCGGACTTCTTACATCAAAGAGGACGCTGACGGAAGCACTTTGAGTTCTCGTCCAGAATGACGAAAACCTCCCTCATATCCCACACTTCCGTTCGTCATACAGGACGAACGATCAATTCGCCCTTGATGGCGAAAACCTCATCCCATCTATTCTCAAATTATCCCCGCGCGAAAAATCAAAAAAGTTCCCACCAAAAGAGAGAAGAATAGTATTGAGCAGTTCCAGAACAGTGCTGCATTGTTCTGAACCAGCGGAAAACTCTCAAATTCATGCGACTTTTAAGACTTAGGAGAAAAATTTATGGAAAGAATAGTCAAACCAACATTCAATTATGATATTGCCGAGAGCAATCAGCTCATCAAATTGGGATTCAGTCCTATCGGATGTGGCATAGGCGACAAAGATGGACGGCCATACATTGTATTCAGATCATCGAAATCATATTTTGATGCCAGAGATCTAATCCGATTCAAAGCGAAATATTCAGTGTAAAATCACCGAGGTATGTATAACGACAAAAATTTGTTGCCGCACTCTATGTTTTAGGGGAGTGTAACGACAAAAATATGTCGTTATACAGAGTCATATAATTATTAAAAGAAATATAAATATAAAAAGAAATAATCTTTACACTCCGTTGGAGTGCAAAACTAAAAAATTTTACTCGTTTTATCATCTATTTAAGGAGACCTTCATTTATGGACATCTATTTACAAAACACAATTATTGACGATTTTCAATTTACAGACGCAGATATTTCACTCTATGTAGCTTTGCGAAGCCTTTACCAGTCAACCAAAATCGAACAGGTTATCACTTTCAATATGATAATGTATGAATTATATGGTTCAACAGGATTTAAGCGTGCTGCGCAGGAAAAGATCGGTGAATCATTCAAGAAGTTCGCCGACATGGAGCTTATAACAGTGAAAGAAAAATTTCCCGGAAATGAATACGTTGTAGATTTAAGCAACATCTATTTTGAAGGTGGAATTGGAAGTTACTACACGGTCATTCGTGATTCAGAAGTTCATACCATCATGAACATGGATAACAAGATGGACAAGTTCAAACTACTTAGGTATTACATAGTTTGCCTGGAATCTATCAATAAATCACAGGGCGTATATGAAGACCAAAGAGGAAATCAGAAGACGAACTTTGTTGGATTCATGCCGAAGGATTTATTGTGCAAGAAAATTGGAATCAATTATGAAACTTGCAAATCATATATCCATCAGTACGATTCTGTCCTGGAAGATCATCACCTGCTGTATATCCATCGTCATAAAGAGATGAAGCGTGACAAGGCGACAGGACAGATAAAGTCCTTTACAAACCAATATGGTCGTTATGAGGATAGAAAGTATATTGACCAGTTTGCGGATCAGTATGAAAAACAGTGTGGCCCAACAGAAGAAATCGTTCGATCCTCAAAATCCAATGAGAAGCGGAGTCTGATGCAGAAGTATAATAGTCTTGTGCGAGATTTTGAAAAGTATTCTGTTGAGTATTCGGACGAACTTCTTATAAAGATTTACAAACATGTTCATGCTTCTAATGAGAAGGTACTGGAATCCATGAAGAACATCCAACAGGGGTCATATTATTATCTTGAGTTGGAAGAAAAATTGCGGGACGAAAGTGTGTTCCAGAAGATTCCATGTCTGGAAACGTATTTGAAGAATGATGATTCTGAAGAAGATTCAGATATTGACCTGGACGATCTCTTCTCCGATTCACCCGCAGCATAATAACGAAAATATCCGGTAACACGGATCATATAGATTAGCAGTGCCGTTCCACCCAATCTGGTGTAACGCTCTGCATCATGTAACTTGACTCAGTATCATTCCGGTACTGAGTTTTTCTTTTGCAAAAATCCGGCAGAAACATGCCGATGAAACTGGTATTTCCTAACGGACAGGAAGTAAAGAATAGTCCGTACCAAGGGCAGCGCAAGAGACAGAGAAGTCCTGCTGCTTTCTGGTTTAGAAAAAGGAGGAATATGTTTAATGATATTAAAACTAAAATTTGTAGTAAGTGTGGGAAAGAGCTTCCGGTAGATCAGTTCCGCTTTGGATCATCGAATGGATATAAATATTATAGAAGTGAATGTAAAACGTGTGAGAAGGAATACCGGAAATCATACGATGAACATCAGCAGAAGGTCACGCTTCCGGACAAAAAGGATCTTCTGATCCAAAGAAAGTATAAGGTGATTCGTCCGGAAAGAATTCTTGATGTATCATCCACGGGGATTTCCTTAGTGGCGGACGATGAGATCTTTGTAAAGCTCATGTATTGCAAGGATTCATGGATTTCCAACTATGGGCGGATGGTTCGTAAATCTTATAGCAAATACATCCTGTTACAAGAAGGAAAGAACAATGGAGCTGCTTATTATAACGTCCCACAGAGCGTATATGACGGCGAGAAGTGGACATACCAGAGAAAGACCATCTATGCGGCACAGGCAGTCATAGAGACATTCATTGTGAATCCAGACTGCGAGCATAATAACTTCATCTGGCATAAGGGATATGAGAAGTCCGATAATTATTACAAACACCTATATCCGATGAACAAGGAACAGTATTATGCTATACGGCGTTATTATAATCAGACAGGAGACGACTCCGAAGAAGCAATCTTACAGATCATGAACGACATCAACTACATGCCAGATGATTGGAGCATTAAAGGAATGAAGCCAATGATGTATGGAATTGGGTTCCCTGGCATGGATAAGGTTGACAGAAAATCAGCCGCATATGTGAAATGGCATAACATGATGAGCCGTTGTTACGCTGATTCAGTACATAAATATGCACCACAGTATATTGGATGTACGGTGTGTGAGGAATGGCATAATTTCCAGAACTTCAAAGCATGGTTCGACAAGTGGAATGTGGAAGGTTACGAACTGGATAAAGACATCCTGTTTAAGGGTAACACGGTATACAGTCCAGAGACATGCTGCTTCGTTCCAGCAGTGATTAACTCGTTGTTCATAAATGCGAAAAATCACCGTGGAGACTGCTCTGTAGGAGTATATAAGGATTCCAAGAACGGTAAGTACAGAGGATGCTTTTCTGTAGGCGGCAAGCGGGTAAAGCTGAAATACTGGAACACACCGGAAGAAGCGTTTACAGAGTATAAAACGGTCAAGGAGAAGATCATAAAGGAGTACGCAGAACAGTACAGAGGACAAATTGATGAGAAGGTCTACAACGCCATGATGGAGTGGAAGATTGAGATTACAGATTAAAATTTGAGGGCATATCAGATGGGAATAATTCCTGTCCGGTATGCCCTTTTTTTACGATTTTTCATGTCGCAGAATCAGTTCCTTTTCATGGCTTTTATCAGATTCAGCAGTGCATCAACTTCTGGCTGGGTGAGTCCAGAGAGGTCGAGTTCCTGTTTGCGTTCAATACCGAGCAGAAAATCCGTAGTGACGTTAAAGATCCGCGCAATCTGGATCAGAACATCATATGATGGGAGCCGCAGGCCGGTTTCGTATGCGCTGATGACAGACTTTGTAAGTTGGAGTTTCTGCGCAAGCTGCGCCTGTGTTAAATCGTCTCTCAGACGTAAAGTTTTTAGTGTGTTTCCAAAATCAACCATCAGAATACCTCCTGCTGCCATCATGATACTATAAATATTGTATTTAATAGGTCGATTTAATATTTATTTAGTTGACTTATTAAAGGAAGATGGTAGAATTAAAAATAGAAAACAAAGGGGGTATTTGTCATGAAAAAGCTGACAAAAATATTGATTATTCCATGTGCGACACTGACAATCGTGGCAGCGGGAGGAACAATAGTAAGCTTTGCGGATTCCACAGAAGCGGTTTCTGTGCAGAGCAGTGTTGCATCAGCGAGTGATGCTTGGAAGTTCCAGATCGAAGGTGATGAGATTACAATCACGGATTATATTGGAACGGATCAAGACGTAGTTATTCCAGAAGAAATTGGCGGGAAGACGGTCGTAAAATTAAACAGTGGTATATTTAGTGGTAAAGCAATAACTTCAGTTGTAATACCGGATACTGTTACCGAAATTGGAAGATCTTTGTTTATGGGATGTAAGCAACTGGAAAATGTTGAATTGAGCAATCAAATAAAAGAAGTATTGGGAAGCACGTTTGAAGATTGTTCTAATCTTAAAGAAATAACACTTCCAGAGAGTCTTGAATATTTTGATACTTCAGCATTCACAGATACTGGTATAACTGAATTATTTATTCCTCGAAATGTAAAAACAATCGAAGTGGGTAATATATACAATGCAATGCCAGCAATAGAAAATTATGAAGTAGATTCAGAAAATCTCTATTTTACATCAGTAGATGGTATGGTGCTTAATAAGGAAGAAAATGAATTATATTTATATCCCAATGGTCGTATAGAGGAATATGATTATATTGAACTTCCAGAAAATATTGAAGTAATAAAAAGCATGGCAGAGTTAAGACCTAAAAAGAGATGTTCTAACTATTGTTTCTATTTTGGTGATAATATTAAAACTATTGAGGGTGAATTAGTCTCTATTCCTGTTTGGGCAAATCCAAATTCCCCAGTTTACAAGCGTCTAAAAATAGAAAATTTTGCCAATTTGTATCCAGCAACTAAAAATGATTTTGAACAAATGAAGTCGGTAGATTTCTGGTTTAAATATAATGAGGATAATGGATTAACTGCATATAATTATTTAGGCAATGATGATGTAATGAATATCCCTAATATAGTGGGAAATTTAAAGGTTACCCAAATATCTGCTGGGCTTGTAAATGCAGATGTAACTACAATTGTGATTCCTGAACACTTTAAAAAGTTTAAATCTGAACCGGGATCTATGAGTTATGTTTGGGGATTTAATGATAACAAAAAATTGTGTAAGGTCATTAACAACTCGGAATATGATATTTTAACTGAAGCGTATTTAGAGAATTATATTGGATGGGCTAAGGAAGATGATAATACAGAAGTATTAAAAAAGATCCCATCCAAAACAACAGTATGTAAACAGTATGAGATTATTTATGTATCGCGGAATATTGATACCACAGATTTACCAGATCATTATGGACATAATGAAAAATTCATTCTTCCGACACCAAAAGTAAAAAGTGGATATACGTTTAAAGGGTGGTATCTACTGGATGAAGAAAGTGAAGAACGTAAATACATAAGTGAAATTGTACCTGGAACCAATGGGGCAATTCGCATTTATGCTGAATGTGAAAAAAACAGTTCTTCCGGCGGTAACAGCGGGAATTCCGGATCAAGTTCCGGTTCCCATCATTACAGCTCAAGTAGTTCAGACAGTTCCGATTCGGGTGAACCGGCAACAAGCAGCAAGAAGAATACCTCCAGTGCACCAGTAGGACTTCAGATCACGAAGTCTCCGTTCATCATGAATTCATGGGAGAAAGTAGGAGAGAACTGGAAATTTAGAATGTCAGACGGAAACTATGCAGAATCTCAGTGGATCTGTAGCAATGGTAAATGGTATCTGATCGGTAAAGACAGCATCATGCTTACTGGATGGCAACTCGTAAACAGTAAATGGTATCTTCTTGGACAGGATGGTGCTTTACTCACAGGATGGCAGCTTGTTAATGGAAAGTGGTATTATTTAACAGCGGATGGCTCAATGCTTTCTGCAACACGGACACCAGACGGTTATAATGTCGGTGCAGATGGTGCGTGGATTCAGTAGAACATAATAAGTTAAAGGGGCAGAGTCATTCCGGCTTTGCCCTTTTTTACACCTGCTGCCGAATCAATATCAATCAAACTGATGTTCTGAATGGCTTTCTACACGCTTAAAATTATTTCGACGAAGAAGTCTGCACTAAAATACTAAAAACACTCTACAGGGACGCACAGAGCCTCGGAACAGATGTTCTGCGATGTGAAAATCTGAAATTTGAAAGCATGATTTCATGGGGAAATATTTTTGATTAAAGATGGGATTTCCCAACTGTCAAAATGAGCAGACCAGGTGAAATATCGAGTCAGATGTGGTATACTGAAATAAAAAGGAGCTGATCTAATATTAGATGATAATAGTATTGATAATGGATAAGGATAAATTATACCAAGTGAATGAGGATAATTATGAATACAGTTCAAATTGTGGAACAAGTAAAAGAAGTAATTGTTAAGGAACTTTTTACGGATGTTGATGATAAGCATTGTGTTCTTGATTTATATATAGAGAATAATGATAGAACTAGTCAACAACTGAGCAAAGTATCGCGAGTATTTTTTAATCATACAAAATCTGAATTAACTAAAGAATATAACAGTGGAAAAATTTTATTCTTTAGAAAATATAATTATGAGAAGATACTAATTCGCTATTTAGAAAATAAATATAAAATTAGTGAAATAGAGTTTTCTTTATTTCCTTCAGATAAAAAGAAACAAGAATTAGAAGAAAAACAAAAACAGGAAATAGAAATAATACAACGTAAAAATATAGAACAGAATCTTATTAAACAGATATCGCATTTGAAATGGGAAAAAACAGTAAGGGCGAGTGGTGACGTATATACGTCTATAGATGAAAACGAAAAAAAGATTGAGTTACATTATAGGGTTGGTAATCTCGGAAAAAAGAATAAAATAGTTAATGAATTAATATATGATAATCAGCCATTAAAATATATAGAATATGATGTAAAAGAAATTGTAGACATTATTGAAAAAACACACCCAAGAAAATTAAAAGCAGATCATGTTATAATGGTGATTAGTCCTAAATATTCAAGAAACTTAAAAAACACGAAAGAACAGGACACAGAACAAAGGGTGCAAAAACAAGGAAAGAAAAAACAGTCGAAGAAAAAGCACAAAGAGAAGAAACAACAAGAAAACGGACAACAAGAAAAAAGAAACATAGTTAGAAAAAATATGAGCCCGATTGATGTTAAAATGCAAATATTGCAAATAAATAACCCTAAAGTATGGAAGTTTTTGGATGATATTTCACAAAGTGAGAAGACAGGTGTAGAGGATTTAATAATCATATATGAGCGTATCATAAAACAATGTAGTTGTCACAAAAATGGAATGTGTGTGATAAGCAGATCTAAGTGCGATATATCACAACAAAATTGTTTATTACATAAGCGATTTATTGAAGGAATAAGAGCTAATAAGAAAAAAGGTATTGTTGTTAATAAAACCTTGCAAAAAGTGAAAAATACATCATTAAAATATCAAATCAATATAAAAGATTTTGTTGTAAGAAGAACTGTATTTAAGTGTATGCATGAGCATCATAAAATTGAAAATATTGATGCGGAAATTTCGATTGATTGCGATGGAAAAAAACAGTTAATGCAGATACCAGCAGGATATTGTAGACAATGTAATACCTATTTTATTATGGAAAGTACATACCAAAAATTAAAAAATAAAGGCATTATTCTTTGTCGTATTACGGATGAAAAGACATATATGAAGGGCCTTTATGTTAATGGAATGCAACTTGCTCAGGAATCTATATTGATGCAGTATGGATATAATGTTTCACAAACAGAAGGTTTGTCTCAGCGAACAAGGCAAAAAATCCTTGCTCTTTTAATTGATAATAAAGCTCTTTCAAAGAGTGAGATAATCAGTTATTTGGACTTCTTCATTAGCCAAAGAGCAGGACGGAGTAACATGCAACTAGCTATTTCTAAATGGGAAACGGATCGAGAGTTTGTTGAGAATTATAGAATCGGTGAATATACGAAATATGGCGTAAATGCTATTTACAGGAGATAAGAGAGGAGCTGATCCAATGTCATATGATAATAGCGGGCATCATTATTCAGATTGCACAGGCCCCGGCGGATGTGATTGTGATGAACGTCGTTATGGTTATCGCGGCGGTGGCAGTGGTGGAGGTGGCAACACAGGCTGTCTCTGGCTGATTGCTGTAGTTATCTTAAGTATTATTGGTGTCTGGAATGAATTGATTGCTTTAATTTTACTCTTTATTGTGGCGGCTGTATTGCTTCTTTCACGGTAAAGATACAGCCGAATTTTCGGCTCTATACCTGCTGCTGTTAGGTACTTAAATCTGTAAAGTTGAATGTACCCCTCCCCTTAGAGGAACTGTTATGTAATGAGATTCATAGCAGCGTACCGCAGGTGATCTCCGGATCGGAGCGTGAATTTTCCGGCTGGTGTGTGAATGAAGCACCTTATACCTCACTGGAAAATAACATTCGATCAAATGGTTTTTGCCACCCGGGGGTTTTGATCCAGTGTATGGATGAACCACCTTATACCTATATAAGAAATAAGGGGTTTTCTCCAAGTTCAAATCACCCGGACATTATAATAACATAACACCACCTTAGCACCAATATTTCACCGGAATCACCCGGACATTATCATATCAGATCATACAAAAAGGACTATGAGTTTTTCCCATAGTCCTATTTTTTACGCTGTTCTATTTTCTGGCTCTATCATTCGGCGATGCATACGCCGTTACTCATTTCGCTTATATCAAAATTGCAATCTCTGTGATATGCTTCATAGTCGAAGTACCTTGAAATGATCTCAGAGCTTCCGTTTAATTCTTCCTCTATAAGTTCATCACAGCTATCATGGTAAGTGTCAATGTCTGGATAGAAAGTATAATTGTCCTTTTCATCAATGGCTTTTTGTGCATCTTCTATATTCAGATATTCCATCAATGCAACAACTTCTTTTCGTTCCTGTTCGTCCATATCTTCCAGTGTTTCGATTGTGTCTATAACTTCCATTACATCACTGTAATCACTTGATACCTTGATTCCTAAATAATTATCAATGTCAGCTATAAACCATTCACCGCCGTCTCTTTCTGGATCATCTTCAATAAAGTCTCTTGCTTCTTCTGCGGTCATCCATCCGTATCCGATACCGCCGTCATTATAATTTTTCCATGTGTTTAAATAAACTCTTGTGTTTTCCATTGTGTAGTTACTCATATTAGATACCTCCTCAAAAGAATCTTTATTTGATTGACACCTTAATAATACACGAATAATCGTGAATAGTCAACAGATATACACGAATAAAAGTGCACAAAAATAGTCACCTTAAATCGTGCATATTTACCATAGACAGTACACGAAAAATCGTGTACAATAAAGCTACAAGGTTGATACAGAGCAACGCCGAAGAGGTCGAAAACCTCCAAACTTCAATTCCATATACCTGTGAGGAACTGACACACAGCATAGTTCCAATAGACAGGAAGATGAATGAAGCGGCGTTCTTCCAAATCAACCACATAACATCAATCAAACAATCATACAGGAGGTATTCAATATGTGTAGGACTATGAACGAATTAGAAAGAACCGTTGCCGACTATCGCAACATGAAAACTTTATTAGATGAGGTCAGCGAGCAGGTGAAAGCCCTTGAACGTGAAATCATCGGATATTTGGACATCAACGAAAAACTCAGTGAGACAGGAAAGGATTTTACCGTAAAGATTTCCACATGCGAACGCCGGACATTGGATAGCAAGCGGCTTGAGGAAGATATGGGAAGCCTTGCAGAGTATCAGCGGATCAGCCAATATCGCAGATTATACGTTAAATGAGAATACACAGCGGAACGGGGAGAAATCCCCGAACCGCACCAGATGAAGAGGAGAAAGAACAATGAAGATAGATAATTACTTGGCTGCTGTCAACGAAATCAAAGAACAGTGTACAGGATATGAAGATGCAAAGTATGCATTATACGGACTTAGAGCAGTTGCCGTACAAGATGAAGAGTTTTTAGATGAGGATTTTCCATTTCTGTGCGAACTCTCGGACGCAATCTTAAAGGACAGAGCAAAAGCAGCAGCAGAAAAATCACATAGATATTGTTGAGTTTAGGAAGGGGAACAATCACATGAAGAAGTACAGAGTCAATGAGAGCGAACATTTTAATCTGCTTTCCATGTATGACAAGCTTAAATGTCAAGAAATCGACATGAACGAAGCACCTGCACACACCTACACGGAAGATCAATGGAATGCATTGTATGACCGTTTAGAAGAGATGGAACATCTCATGGAAGAAGCATACTGTGTTGGTGCATTAGTCAGTTGGCAGACCTTGAAGCGCATTCGTGAAATCAAAGAAGAACGTCAACTAATCCGATACAACACCTGTATAGCACAGGGAGCATCAGAAAATGATGCGTCATTAGCGTTTCAGTTATAACCCAGCACCCGCCCCGGAGGTTACGAGGGCAACAGGAGGAAACCATGGATCAGATTATTGCTTGTGCTTGTCTTATGGTAGGCGGCTACGGAATCAGAATGTTACAGGAAGTATTGAGGGGGAATTTCTAATGATGATGTCTGAGTTTATCAAACGTACAAAGTTTGAACCTACATGCGAGGAGTACGATGCAATCGAACAGGAATACTACAATTTCCCCGGTGATAAAGACGCCTTTTGCCGCAAGTGGCTGAGAAATGGCGGAATCCAAAGACTGAGCCGGGAACGTGTGAAAAAGATCTATGCTTTACAACAGGAGCTTATAAAGTTACAGCAGTCCTATAACGATCTTGACAAGTGGGCAAGTGATCGAGAAGCGCATTTGTGCCAGTTACTCAACACGGTACGGCAGGAGAAACGGGATGCACTGGACAGGTTAAACGCCATTAGATCTATTACAGGTTGAGGAGGAGATAAGTCATGGACAAGCAGACAGTACAGTTCGCAGTAGTCACAAAAAATCATGAAGTGGTGCA
>ERZ773216.3932-NODE-3932-length-11032-cov-4.881753_pt1 | contig 11032 bp, 9 predicted proteins | sample MGYA00511259_ERZ773216 | MGnify/ENA primary metagenome ERZ773216 (study PRJEB29015, sample SAMEA2737764) | human gut metagenome | biome: human gut; feature: human-associated habitat; material: faeces | place: China | collected 2012 ... | reverse complement strand
CCGGGGCTTTTTGATTAATTGTTTAACTCGTCCCATTTTAACGGGACGCTAATGAGAACTTATATTTGAATAAACCTCCAATAATAGAAATGAATATACTTTACATCTTTGGTAATGGCTTTGACAAAGCACAAGGGATGGCAACCAGTTATCCTGAGTTTTATAAATATCTGCAGGAGCATGTAACAAGTGGCAGCAATTTATTAAATCGGATGAAAGCTGAAATAACTGAAGATCGAAAGTTGTGGTCCGATATGGAAGAACGTTTAGGTGCTTTTACAGATGTATCTAACAACGCTGATGAATTTTACGATTTCTATTTTGAATTGAACGAACATCTTCAAAGTTATCTAACAAAAGAGAATGAGAAGTTTTTACCAACAGATAAACTTAAGACAAAATTTCAGGACGATTTTATTAAAATCAGTAAATATCTGGGAGCATTAGATAAAGATCGGTTTAATAGGTTTATAAAGAAACACAATTTTTCTTCCAAAGATATTTCTGTTATTACGCTAAATTATACAAATACTCTCGAAAAGATATTAAACCTCAGTAGTGGCGCAACAACCAAAGGTTTTGATAGTAGTAATACATTACGTAATCTTATCCACGTTCATGGGATATTGGGCCAATCTATCATCATAGGAGTCGACAATGAAACTCAAATTAAAAATGAAGAGTTCAAAAAAAATGACGACATTAAAGATTTGATGATAAAAGAACAATCGAATCTGGTGATGAAAGAAACAAGGCATATACAATGCGAGACTTTAATTAATAATGCGAATGTAATTATATTGTTTGGAGTCTCACTTGGGGATACTGATGCCCGGTGGTGGAAGATAATAGGGAATAATCTTGTTAACAGAACGAATATAGCTATTATTCAACATCTGTATGAACCTAATGCGATTCGTCGCACACAATTACAGAAACGAGGACGTTTGGAACGAGAACAACAAAAATGCTTTATGCAGAAAATGAGAATAGAAGAAAAAAACTGGTCTGAGGATTTAACTGGCAGATTGTTTTTCACAGTAAATGAACCTACATTCATTTTAAAATAATTATATAGGCCATATAAATAGTTCTGTATCAACAATACTAATAATTTCCATCAAAATCCTCCGATGAAACACAATCAACAGTTTATCGGAGGATTCTTAGAATTTAACGCGTTTTCTTACACATAATTCTCTTTTGAGAATTATGGACGATTCGTGCCACGTATAATAGACACCTTCTCCTATACGCTTCTTCCTCCTCATCCGGCCTCCGGCCGTCCCAGCGGAGGTCGGATGAGGAGTTGCCACTGCCTCCGCCGGATGAAACGGCTACAAGTTGTCCTCCTATTAAAGCATCTGCGATGGTGAAGATCCGTTCCCGGGCAGATGGCTCCGCCATCTGGTCAAGAAACTCCTGCATCAGAGCTGTCTGATTATCGTTGAGATCCGTTAGCCGCATATTCTCCTGTTGCAGCCGTTTAAGCTCCTGATAATCGACCAGTTCATTTCGCTGCACAGCCTGCACCTGCAGCTCGGCATCCTTCCGATACAACGCTTCAATCTGGCGGACAATCTTCACGAATCGGCTGGCGATAGACCGGTTCTGCTCCTCAATCCATTTGTCAACACCGAATATCGTAGGTTTGCCAGTGATTCTCGGCGGTTCGAAGTCTATCTGACGGTTGCGGAACGGTTGTGCAATCCGTCCAACACGCTCTATATCCCGTGTCATTCTGTCCAGCTCCTGCTCTTTCGCCTGAAGTTTAACGGTCTTGTCGTCCAGCTTCGTCTGGTACTCGGCAATAAGTTTCAGAAGATCGGCTTTCTGGGCGTCGTATTTGTCGAGTGTTATTCTTCCGGACGCCAGTTTCTCTTCAACATCATCGAGCAGCGATTTATAATTAAAAATCTGCGCTTCCATTCTCCGTATCATAGACTGAAGTCCTTTAACGGCTTTTTCAGCCTGTCTTGCATCGTGTGTAAGTTTACGAATATAGTCGCGTTTACTCAAATGGCTGACATGCCGCCACTCAATACTATCGCCGCGTTCCAGTCCGTATTTACTGCCGACCTCCTCGTAGAGCGAGGTATGCATCTCCCGAAGGATCCGGCCGTACTCATAACAGTTCTTCCCGAACTTCGCCGACCACATGACACATTTGCGTCCGCTTTTTGTACGTTGTCCAACCGGAACAATCAAGGCATGGATATGCGGACTGCTCTCGTCGAGATGAATCTGGAAGCCGATGATATTCTCCTGCCCGTATCGTCGGGCGCACCAGTCATAGACATCTTTTGCCCATTGTTCGATTTCCGGGCGCCGCTGAAGGTGGCTGTTATCCGCCCCCTTGTCATGATTGACGGCCTGGTCTCCGAATGCCATTTCGAGAGTGCGGTCGTGGTTACCGCCGAAGATGAATTTGGCACAACAGTTCGGCTGTATCTTGCTGTCGGCCTTGAACGGATGCCAACCCAGCTCCGTCAGCCTGTCCATAAGCCGTACCTCAAGCGACTTTTGCTGATAGCCTAACGGATGGATCTTCCCGTCGGGTCCAATCTCGAAATTCAATCTCATCCGGCTTTTGTCGTAATGGTTGGTCGGGTCCTGATTCTTTCGCTCGATCTTGTCATCATTCCAGTGTCGTTCATTTTCATTGGCCTCCGCCGTGCCGAATGACTTTCCGGCTTCGACGTGCATGGCCTGCTTTATATCTGTATTCATAATCGATGATCTTTTGATAAATGGTTCTTGTTTGAGCTTGCTCACCACAGGTCGGAGTCTGCCGAATCCCGACGGGACTTTCTTGCCGCCTGGCAAAAAGTCCTTATTGTGTTATGGACTTTCATTGTAAACTCCCAAAACCTTCCTCGGGTTATTCGATCAATTCCAGATCCAACTCGTCGATAAGCAGTTGCAGTGCTGGATTTCGCCTTATCATCTGCTGGAGTATCTGGCGTTGTGTCGGAACGGTCAGAAAGAAGTCCGCTATGTCCAGACCTTGGCTGCGCTGTTCGTCGGTGGCCAGGCGTTCCAGCATATCGGATACAACCACCCGTTTGCAGATGTCAGCCAGCAGGGCGGATTTCTCCCGCCATCTCTCCGTTGCCCCCAGATCGGGAATGAGAGTTACCTCCCTGTCCCGAAGAACGGACATTGCCTCCTGGTTGAAGCTGCCATTCTTCCCGCCCGTTGCCAGCCAGATGTAATCCGGCATGAAGTGGCACATGACGACGGCAGTCTTCTCGCTCTCGACCAACATCACCGGCGCCGAGGTAGTAGTGCGGTTCAGCAGGTGTTCGCCGAAAGGGCATTGCCGGAGATGGAAGTCCGGCAGATGCGACTCCGAATGAACCCAACTGACATACGCCCGTGGCTCCTTTATCCGATGCCCGGTAGCGGGATCGTACAGCATGATTTTCCCGGTCCGCACCTGTCCCTGTCGGTCCGTCTGCCAGAAGATGGTAGCGCCGCCCCATTTGGATGAGGTGCCGATGCGGTATAACCGGAACAGACGCTGAGTCTCCTCCTCGCCGAATGTCTGGCAGAGGTAGTGATACAAGGGGTTGATCTCATAGTGCGACAGGCTCCGCATGACCACATCGGCTGAGATAAAAGAAGGAACGGGATGGGGCGTTTCACGCTCGGCAGCCATTGGCAAGATGCGACGATCGGCTCTGCCGCCGTCCGGTTGAGACAGCACATCGGGATTGTCCCGGAAATACTCCCGAGGCGTATAATGATACCCGCAGGAGTTTTCGTGGTCGCATTTGCCCACCGTGTCCGGAAACCGGATGATGCTTTCTTCATCGACATAGCGGACGAAGCAACGGCTTCTACCGCAGTTGGGGCAACTGATCTTGCTCCCGTAACGGTATTTCTGGAGATGAAACCTGTACTCACTCATGGCCGCGCGGATTTTCGTCGTTTGCACACTGCACTTTTGCACTTTGATACCCGGCCCCGCCCGTTTCGCCGTCCAAAAGTGCAATAGTGCAAGGTGCAGCCGGTTTGCTCGGACAGAGTTTGCGATACGTTCCGTGGTCAATCTTCTCCAGTAGGGGATTCGGCTGGCAACACAACTGCTTCAAGGCATAATAGACAGAGCGTCTCGACAGCTCGACCCGCTTTCCCACGACGATCGCATCGCCTGCCGTGAAGGTATTGCCCAGCAGCGACAGCCACGCCTCTTTGGACTCGCCGATATTGTTTGCGACAATCAGCTCCTGAATCCTCCGATAGGTCTCCTCATAATAGCCGATCATCCGAATGGCCGCCTGCACAGATTCGAGGTCTACGCATTGCATACCGCCTCCGTCCGTCGCCCATTTCAACACCTGGAACACCAGCGAGAGCCGGGCGGCATTGCCGTTGAGTTTCATCTTGCGGCTCTCCACCTCCGCATCGTCTTCGATGGCGTTCACCTCCTCAATGATGCCGTTGTACCAGTTGTAGAAATACGCCTCCGCGTCGTCGGCCATATTCAGCACAACACCCGCCGGATAGGGGAGGTTCACTATCCTGTCCAGCACCTCCTGCCACTGTCCGACCAGATCCGGCCGGGCAATGGTACCGTCGTCGCGCTTCCAGCCCGAAATCCTCCGGTCTTTCGGATAGACAAACAAAAAGCGGTCCAGCAGTCCGTTTGCCATGTATTCGGCCCGGAAGATCTCCGGCAGCAGATTGGTCTGCACCGAACCGATAATGTTGATGCACGGATTCTTGATAAGGATCGGCCGGGCTTCCGACTTGCGGATCACCTTCAACGGCTGGCCGCTGTAGGCTGTCAGCAGGTCTTCGATGAGATTGTTCCGGTTGTTGTACCGTTTCACGGAGTTGAACAGAGCCCGAATCTCATCGACTACCAACGCAATGCCGCGCGGGTTGTGCTGGTGGATGCTCATCATCGCCTCGGGCGTGAAGTCCGAGATGACCGTCGTTACCAACTGCGGCTTCCGAAGCAGCGTACACTCCTCCGCCGCGCCGCCGCGCCGGTTCCCGGACGAGGCAAGCGCCTTTTCATAGGCGTTCCACTCCTCGTTGTACTTCTCGTACATCCGGTCGTCGTACTCGCGGATTGGTCTGTAAAGGAAACCAAGCGGCGGTGTCTTGCCGAGCCCCGGCCTGCCGACCAGCATCATGTAGATGGAGGGGCTGGTCTTCCATTCTCCCTTTATTCGGATCCGGTAGGAGTTCCCGATGGCCGTCGCCACCGCCGACAACAGGATGGAGGCCGTATATTCGACATTGAAGTTCTCGTAACGGGCCAGATTCAGAACGAGCTCCTGAATCCTCGCCGGAAAGACCTCCAGCGGCAAGCCAGTTTCGGGGATACGCTCCACCTCCGAGCGGAGCATATTGGTCAGTTGCAACCGGTCATACATGAGAACCTCCTTCCTGATCGGACAGCATGATGCCGGAGGCAAACGCCTCGTAGTGGAAACGACGCAGGAAGCGGTCGACATCCGCCTGCGTGTACCAGTATTTGTCGCCTTCGCGCGAGTAGCCGAGATAGCCGTTGTCGCGCAGCTTTTTCAGATACTTCTCCTTGATGTGCAGTTTTTCCATCAAAGACTTGTTGTCATAGAGACAGTGCCCGCCTTCCTGTGCCGGAGGTGGCAGTTTCTCCTGTCTCTCTACTATGCTGAGGATCTTTTCAAGCAGTTCCCGGTCGCATAGTTTCTCTACATTCGTGTTCTTTGCCATATATATCTCAAATTATGGCCGAACCGTCCTGATGCACACTCAGACCTTCAGCCTGGTTATACGATATGGTACGATTGTGCACATCGCACCAGAATCACGGCACGAATGTATGAAATAGCTGAGGATTAATAAGTTATAACAAATTATCCAATATTATGACAGGTGTTATGGAAAGTTATGATTCTGTCACAACTTTGTGCGTAGCCGATTGATTACCAGCAATAAAAAAGAGAAAAATAAAATTGAAAAAATCGAAGATTGCCAGATGAAGCAAAACAAAATGCATAACAAGCCAGAAGCTAAGACTTGCCAAGAACGATGATAATACTCTTCGTTTTTTGTCACTTCTGAAAAAACTTGTCGATTTCTCCGGCATTGTTAGGAACGGGCATATCCCTCCTGTTCTGCCGGGACTGTCCGATACCGGTCTGTTCAAATAGTGCGTTAAGCTCGACATCGGGAAAGAGTCCGTTGCCGAATTCCCAAAAAGTCTTCTGTTCGTATTTGGAATATTCAGGATAATCGCCGCAATATATTCGACCACACATATAGGCAAGAAGAGCCTTTGTCCCTTTCCAGCTATAATGAGACCCGACCTCTTCCATATATCCGGCTTCTATTGCTTTCGCAAAAATTGTACGGGCAAGTGAAGTATCAAGTCTTTCCGACAATACAACCCCTTTTGGGGAATCCGGGCATTCTGACTGATTATCTATGGCTTGAACGGTTTGCTGGTTCTTTTCCCTAAGTTTGCTGTGCAGTTTTTCTGCTCCGTATGCAAATAGCCCCGATAAGACAAGGGCGGTGAAGATGCCTGTTATTACTACAGGATCAGGACGGTTGTCCTTTACCGGATCAATTATCCCAAGACCTATAAGGAGCAGAGTTCCTATAAAAAAGACTATTGCAGCAGACCACATGATTATTCTATGGTACCGTTTGAATAGGGTAGAAAGCACCAATACCAGAACAAATGCACACACCAACAATAGGAATACCTGCGTAATAGTCATCTCAAATCAATTTAGGTGTAAAATTAATGAATGTTTTCAATAGCCATCTACATTCATCAGACAATTTCGAGAGAAGCAAAATCATCTTTCAGGCGTGCCACCTCTGCGGACAGTGTTTCGGGCAGGAATTTGGCATAAACCTTTTCGGTGACATCCGTGCTTCCATGACCGAGCAAACGACTGACAACCGACATGGAAAGTCCCTTGTTCAGTGCAAAGACCGCAAATGAATGCCGGGCGACATGCATTGAAAGGGTAAACGGAAGCCCTATCTGTTCTCCGACAACCGCCAGCGACTGATTGATACATTTCGTTGCATTGTTACGGGCTTTGTACAGAGCTTCTGCATCATCAAGATCCAGATCGTCCTTTACTAAGTTGAATACATACCGGCATCCGGCACGTTTCTCCTGCCACCGGTGAAGAATATTCAAGGCAGGTTCCGTAAGAGGAATTACATGGCGCTTATTCGTCTTGATCATGATTTTTCTCAGTTCCTTCTTCTCAAAATTGACATGGCCCCACTGCAATGTCATAACATCGACAACACGGAGTCCACAGGCATGGAAGGCAAAGAAGAACATTTCCAAAAATTCCTTACGGCGCGGTTCTGTACAGGTATTGTAATATTCCAACAGCGCAGACATCTGTTCCCTTGAAAGGTACTTGCCGTCAAACTCGTTGTCTTCATCCGCGAGAGATATCTTTGAGGCGATACGCATATCCTGAATCCTCGCATTGACGGCATGGTCTATCATCTTCATTTCTGAAGCATAGGCACATGCCTTCAGAATCGGAGTCAAAGCATGGTTGATCGTTGCATCGCTGTTCTGTTTTATCTCGCGGCGCCATCTGATGTATTCGTCAATCAGTTCAACCGATATTTCACCTAAATAGATACTGTCCGGTTTATAGGTACCGTTCTTTGTTGCACGGAGAAAGATACGGAAAATATTCATGCCGCTCTTGCCGTTTTCATAGCGGCTGCGTCCGATTCGGTTTCTCGAATAATCGGATTCAAGCCTTTCCAAAACAAACTCGATAAAATCCTTCCCTTTGTCCTCCCGTGTGAGCGGTTTGTCGGCCAGAAAGTCGGCGATCACCTGTGCCGTAATCTGATTGGGATGTTTTTCCTGATATTCGGCTAGCAATCCGTCGATCTTGTCCGCACGGGCAAGCAGCAGGCTGTTGATCCGGTTGGCCTCCGGACCATAACTTGCCCTCACACCTCCGCGTCCCTTGTTGGCTTTCTCATTCCAGTCGCCCAGCCGGACAAAGATGTTCATACCCTTGCGTATCACCTGTCGGTTCCAGGTGTATTCAAGCTGGACAAGATACTGTTTAGCTGGATCGATCTCACCCCGGATATGCAGGCGATAGCGTCCCAAAGGATATAGTCGTTTCGGTCGTCCCATACTGGAGATGTTTGAAATTAAAAAAACAGAGGTTGCGGTAATACTCACAAACCTCTGTAAAGGTAATGAATTTTGTCCAAACAAATCCCGATATTTCCTCCGAAAAACGTATTTTGTCCAAATAAACCGCGCCATTTGAGGCGGTCAGACGCTGTTGTCCAAACAAATTAAATCCCCACCAATCTTATTGATTGACAGGGATTTAATAGCTGTTTACGTGCTTAAAATCGCACTAATATTCCTCCTCGTTGAAGAAGAAATCGTCCTTGGAGGGGTAGTCGGGCCAGATGTCTTCGATAGATTCGTAGATTTCACCCTCGTCTTCTATCTCCTGCAGGTTTTCGAGCACTTCGAGCGGCGCACCCGAACGTACTGCATAGTCGATGAGTTCATCTTTCGTTGCGGGCCAGGGGGCATCTTCGAGTTTCGATGCCAGTTCAAGCGTCCAATACATAGTCACAATATTTTTAAGTTCCCAATTGTCAACGGATTATTTGTCCTCAAGGGGCGTTAACCCGTTATGGCTGATTTGCAAAAGTATAAAAAAAACGAGAAAAACAAAGAAAAATCGGCAAAACATCGTGCGTGTGTTATTATATGGTTGGTAACCAATGTTTTGAGCGATGAAAAAAACTCGGCTGCAAATTGCGGCGAAAGGGTTTTGCCTCCTCCGGCGGGCGGCGTTCCGTGGAATATGCCGCCGTCGTTTTTTTTGCGGAGTTCGTTTTTTATCGTATTTTTGTTATGATTCGAAATAATACGACTTATTTTAAAAACGAAAACCCCGACTCCATGATCCGCATCAGCCGCTTTTTCCTGCCGTTTCTCTGTTGTCTGACGGCGCCTGCCCTCGCCGGTACGCAAACCCGCTGGGAGGTGGTTCCCGACAGCACGGCCATCGTGTGGAATGTCCGCGAGGGCGATTCGCACCGGGACCATATCGAAATGAGCGGATTGCGGATTTCCGCCGTCCTGCGCTACGGTGTCGGCGCCGACGGCAGTTTCCGGTTCGAACGCAGTATCGTGTGGCCGATGCTGCGCACCATCCCGAACAATACGCACGGTTCGCTGATGCGGCGTTTCGCGTGGGACGTTCCCCTGATGCTCTCGGTCAATGAGAATTGCCTTCAGCAGGAGAAGGTCCGCCGGATCGTGCTCGACGGCACGATGACCGTCGAGAGCGACTGGACGGCGGTCAAAGGCTCGCTTTCGCTGACGCGTGTCCTTTTCCCGTCGGTCGACGAGGCTGCCTTCTGCGAAAAATACATCCTGAAGAATACGGGCGAGAAGCCGCTTTACGTCGAGATTCCCCGGGCGCGTTCGGTGATCCGGACAGCTCCGGCAAAGGGCGTGGAGGGCAGTTACGAACTGGTGGCCGAGATCTGCGGCGACACGGCGCTGATGCTCGCTCCGCGGGCCGAGGTCGCTTTCGGGGCCTTTTTCAGCGGCCGCCGGTCCGGGGACGAAGCCTTGGCGCTGAACGCCGACGCGGAGTGCGCCAAACGCCGTGCGCTGGTGGCCGAATGGCAGCGCAATCTGGTGCTGGACACCCCCGACCCCGTGATCGACGCCATGTTCGCCTTTGCGAAAATCCGCGCTGCGGAGAGCATCTACGACACCAAGGGCGGCCTGATGCACGGTCCCGGCGGCGAGCGTTTCTATGCCGCGATCTGGGCCAACGACCAGGCCGAGTACATCAACCCGTTCTTCCCTTTCCTGGGCTACGACCGGGGCAACCGCTCGGCGCTCTGCTCGTTCGGCTATTTCGCCCGCTACATGAATCCCGACTACCGGCCGATTCCCAGTTCGATCATAGCCGAAGGAACCGACATCTGGAACGGCGCGGGCGACCGCGGCGATGCAGCCATGATCGCCTACGGTGCGGCGCGTTATGCGCTGGCGCGCGGCGATGCCGCCGAAGCGGCCGAAGTGTGGCCGTTGGTGGAGTGGTGTCTGGAGTACTGCCGCCGCCGGCTGACCGGCGACGGTGTGGTGGCCTCCGATTCGGACGAACTGGAAGGCCGCTTCCCGGCCGGGGACGCCAACCTGTGCACCTCGTCGCTTTATTACGACGCGCTGCTCTCGGCCGCAATGCTGGGCCGCGAACTGCATAAGCCCGCCCGGCAGCTGGCCGCCTACGAACGTCAGGCCGCCGCGCTGCGGAAAAACATCGACCGCCATTTCGGGGGCATGGTCGAGGGCTTCGACACCTATCGTTATTATACGGGCAACGACCGTCTGCGTGCGTGGATCTGCATTCCGCTGACCGTCGGCATCGACGAACGGAAGGAGGCGACCGTCGAGGCGCTCTTTTCGCCGAAACTGTGGACCGAAAACGGCCTGCTGACCCGGTCGGGCGACAAGACCTTCTGGGACCGGTCGACGCTCTACGCCCTGCGCGGAGTCTACGCCTCGGGCGAGACCGAGAAGGCCACCGGCTATTTGTCCTATTATTCCGGGGTGCGCCTGCTGGGCGACCATGTTCCCTACGCCATCGAGGCGTGGCCCGAAGGCTCGCAGCGCCACCTTTCGGCCGAGAGCGGGCTCTACTGCCGCATCATCACCGAGGGCCTGTTCGGCATCCGCCCCACGGGGCTGCGGTCGTTCGACCTCACGCCTTCCATGCCCGCTGCCTGGGAGAGCATGTCCCTGCGCCATATCCGGGCGTTCGGCTCCGATTTCGACATCACGGTCGCGCGCGTGGCGGACGGCAGGCTCCGCATTACGGTGGCCCGGCCCGGCGCAAAACCGAAAATATACCGCGCGGCACCCGGCGCGACGATACGGGTGAAACTAACCGATTAACAATCCGATTTACCTATGAACCTTTTCCGCTGCTTTGCCATTTCGTTTGCATTGTCCTTCGCGGCCGCCTGCTCGTCCGGCCCCGGG
>ERZ773216.3930-NODE-3930-length-11042-cov-7.996268_pt1 | contig 11042 bp, 6 predicted proteins | sample MGYA00511259_ERZ773216 | MGnify/ENA primary metagenome ERZ773216 (study PRJEB29015, sample SAMEA2737764) | human gut metagenome | biome: human gut; feature: human-associated habitat; material: faeces | place: China | collected 2012 ... | reverse complement strand
CGCTCTTCCGATCTAAAGCTTACGGGCTGAAACGGGAGTGAGGGGAAGTGGTTTCAGTTTTAACCGGCTGATTGTCTGTGTGTATGGCATAAAATGAAAGGGTGACGGGAGAAAGGGGGATGTCGACTTAGTAGGGAGAATACGATGAACAAGCTAGGCTTGTTCACTGAACAGACTAAGTCTGTACTCGGAACAGGCTAAGCTTGTTCACGGAACATGCTGGCGTATTTTAAAAACGTATAGTTGTTTAAAAAAAAGATGAAGATGTATTTTTTAAAGCTCAAGATGTATTTAAAAAACATAAAGGCGTATTTTACGGCTCCGATAAACGAAAACGAACCACGTTATCATCCCCGTAAAAAACCATACGGCTTATTCAACATAAGCATTAGTAACGTGTAAGTCAAAGTGTTAGTAACATATAAGCCTACACAATAGTAACGTGTAAGCCTATACGTACGCAAGCATCGGCCTACACATACGTATGTATTGCACCCTGTCTCCATCAAATCTTGTCCCAAGTTTCATACCCTATTACCCACCCCTCTTGCCAAACGCCTTTTTTGTTGTATATTTGTAGTTCGCAAACTAAAAAGAAGTAACCCATGAATGTATTCACCACTCTCAAAACAGTCTTCTTCGGAAGCAAATTCCTGTCAAGCCCTGTTTCCACCGAGGGAACATTGCGCCGTGATCTCGTATCCGCCCTCAACGGAGTGATGCCGCTTTGCCGCACTATCCCCGGTGTGCGTCTGGCACTGGATATCCGCGAGGGGCAGCTGGCTCTGGTACTGAACTGGACTCCGCGCACCGACGGGAAGGCACCCACGGGCAGTTACCACTACATCGTGTCAGTCGAAGACGGAGTGAGAGAAGTGACCGGATCACAGGTGCTCCTCGCTGAAAACGGCAAGGACAACCTGCCGGAAAATGTGGACGTTTCCCACAAACGCCCGGCAGCCTCAACCGAAAAAGCAAAGGAACATTCCGCCCATACGAAAGACGTTCAAAAGAAAACGGAACAAGCACCCTCGGAGGACACCGGCAGGAAGGCGAAATCACGTACCCTGATGCAGGAGGTGACCGCTTTCCTCACCTCCCGCTACCGTTTCCGCTTCAATGTCCTTACCGAGGAAACCGAGGTGGCAAACATAGAAAACGTAACAGACATAGCAAACAACATTCCCGACACCCACCTGCGCTACACCAAGGTGGACGAGCGATGGATGAACTCGCTCAGTATGGAAGCCATCGAAACAGGCATAGACTGCTGGGACAGGGACATCCAACGCTTTGTGCGCTCGCGCCGCATCAGCGAATACCATCCCTTCACCGCCTACTTTGAGCACCTCCCCGAATGGGACGGAACGGACCGGGTATCCGCACTCGCCCGCCGGGTGTCCGAAGACCCGGTATGGGTGAACGGTTTCCACCGCTGGATGCTGGGGCTCTCCGCCCAATGGATGCAGCTTAATCCGGATAATAACCGCGCCAACAGTGTGGCCCCCCTGCTGGTGAGCAGCCGTCAGGGACTGGGGAAAAGTACGTTCTGCCGCCTGCTGATGCCCGATACGCTGAAAGCCTACTACACGGAAAGTTACGACCTCAGCTCCCCGGCATCCGCCGAAGCCAGACTGGCCGCCTACGGCCTGATCAACCTGGATGAGTTTGACAAACTAGGCGCATCCAAAATGCCCTTGCTGAAGAACCTGATGCAGGCCTCCGCACTGAACATCCGCAAGGCCTACAAACGCAGTGCATCGGCACTTCCCCGCATCGCCTCGTTCATCGGCACCAGCAACCGGGAGGACCTGCTGGTGGACCGTACCGGCTCACGACGCTTCCTCTGTGTCAGCCTGGAACACGCCATAGACTGCGCCACGCCCGTAGAGCACAAGCAGCTGTACGCCCAGCTCAAGGCGGAGCTTCTGTCCGGTGAGCGAAGCTGGTTCAACAAGGAAGAGGAACAAGCCATGCAGCAGCACAACGCCCTGTTCTACAAACACATACCCGAAGAGGAAGTATTCCGCCTCTGCTTCCGTTTTGCCACCGAAGAGGACCATCCGCAGGAAGTGCTGACCCTTTCCGCCACCCAGTTGTTCGAGCGCATGAAAGCCGCCCATCCTTCGGTCATGAGGGGCATGACCGCCTACAGCCTGAGCCGTATCCTGCCCCAGCTGGGCGAACGGGTGCATACCGCCAAGGGGAATGTGTACCGCGTGGTGGCATGCTAAACATTCAAGCCATATACACAGCCTGCTCATTGGAGAATATGCAAACATACATTCACACTTCCGGACAATAAAGTTTGGAAGCGTGAATGCCATTCTTTCTATTTTTCAGCCTGCTGCCGGGTCAGCCGGCATCATAATGAACGCTGCGTACCAAACGTATTTTGTATTTTACCGTACTTCCCGCCTGTAAGAATTTAGATGAGGTTTTAAATCCGAATGCATAGATAACTCCGTTAAAGTCATATACATATCGTTTCTCGATATCCAACAGCGGGTCTCCGTTTTGCAATCCCTCTATTGTTTCATTCAGCTCATCCAGTGATACGCCACAGAACGTATCATGCAACACCTTCGCCTCCTCCTCAGACGGGAGATACCATCCGTTTGCTTCCTCCTCCTTTATGATATTCCGCACATCGGAAGCCAGACCACCCCACTCATCCAGACTCATCAACAAAACATCCGCTCCCGTGGAACTTGCATTCTCTATACCGGCAACAATTCCTCCATTCCAGATATTTCCAATCTCGGGCAGCCCGGAAAGATCCGGATTGGCAGGAGGATTCCCATCACCGCTGTTATCTTTCCCTGCACCGCCAAAATCAAATTTAACATCTACCGGATCCTTCCATTCACCTGATATCAAACTGCCCCCCACCGTGACATCGCCCGAATAGCTGCCCCCGATATTTAATGGCACATTGGCTTCCGGCTTTCCATTGAAAGTGTATCCAAACGTCTTTGTCTGGCTGTCATCTTCCAGGGTTATGGAGAAAACCGTCTGAGAGCCGCTCCCCGGAAAAATATAAAAGGGAGGGGCGCTCCAAGTACCATCCGATTCCAACTCACAAGCAATTTCCGTGCTCTTGTCTTTGCCGGAGTATTCCCTTGTGAACGACAGGGAAGAATATAGAGGTGAAATCTGCAAACTGACTTTCTTGACATTTGACGGTATGTCCGCCAAACTGACATTAACTAAAGACACAGCATAATAGAGGGTGACGGAAACAGAAATGTTCTTTTTATTGGTTATGGTAACCGTTGAGGTTCCCAGCATCAGCGCACGTGAGCTTCTGTTGTTTTCTTTCATAACAATCACATCGTCAAGGCAAGGATTTTCCGGAACGGTATATTCCTCCCCCAGACCGGCTATTGCAACAATGGTGTATCGGGCAGGAGGCAGCTTCATTTCGATCGGGCCGTTGTCTGTCATTTTCAGGCTGGCAGAACAGCTGCCATTTTCTGCAAAGGCATAGATATAAGCCGGATAATTAATCTGGGATTCTCCGCTGGACCGGGCTGATATCTTCAGAGGAAGATTTGTTTGCGATACTCCATCCTCCTCGTCTTCTTCATCGTACATCGGGCGTTGGCAAGAAACGGCAGACAGCAGTAATAAAAACAGCAGTACCTTTAATTCAGTTAATCTATAATTCATAGCACATTATTTATTTGTGGATTTATTTCTTCCCCGTCTATAATTATATCCTCCTCCTCATTTCCCGGAGTCCAGCCCGAAATACTTCCTCCCGTGATAATTACATTTCCGTCTTTCACAACGATATTGTATTTGTGGATACATCCGGACAATAAGCCCGTGGACAGGTCTTCGCGCCGTGCTATGTATTGTTTGTTGTTACGGGTATATTCAATGACGAGACTGACAGGATGGCTTGTCACAGCCTTCGGGGCTATGTTTTCATCCCGTCCGCCTCCGTTCAGGATAAAATAGAAGGAAGCATCCTGATTGTTCATGGTATGCGACGGAGTGATCTGGAAGGTTTCCTTGGCAGTTCCGCTGATGGTGACGCTGTTCGTTCCAAAGGAATAGTATCCTTGAGTCATCAGTTCATTCCCCTCCAGTCTGATTTTATCAATAACGGCTTGTGCCATATCCCCTTCACCTTTTATGTTTATCTTCAATAGTGACAAAATGTGCTTGAACGCATACTCGCCCGAAAAGGCAACATTTCCAAGGTCGGTATTATAGGAAAGTTTCCTGGACGCTACCAGAAAGTCATATTGGTCTATATTTTCCCAAGTTCCGTCCTGAGTGTCGAGGGAAGGCATTTTTATATTTTCCTTGCTTTCGGTCTCGGAAGCGGAGTAGGGATAATACGCGCAAAAAGTATGTTCCCCGTTTTTATCTTTCCAGAAAACACTCTTTTCTGTTGTCCAGGAAGTTCCGTCGAACCCCCAGCGGACAGCACTGTCATCGTCCATAAAGACACCTATTTTGTCGTTCTTGCCAAAGTTGGCGGCAGTGTTTTCATTGTCTTGCAGGTAGCGTGCTCCAGAGGCTGTCTTTCCAATCCTTGCCATAATAGATACCGTGTACTCTTTTTCTTGTAGCTGTTCTGCCTCTTCACTGTTTTGACAGGCAGAGAGGCATAGGATCGTCAGTAACGATGCATACAGTAATTTTTTCATTCTTTTATTTTATAATAGTGAGGGGCAAGGAATCAGCTTGTCCGTTAAAATTAAAATGAGGACAAGTTGAATTGGTCAAGGATTAAAGCGTATCCGCTTGTTGTCGGTAAGAAATAGAACCTGTATCCGGCTGCGAAAGTAATTCATTATTTGCAAAAAGAAAAATAAATAGGTGAAAATATGAAAAAATAAATAAGCAAAAACATAAGCGGTCCAACTGTTTGATTGATATACGCCAACAGGAAAAATGTCTGGAATGATTGCTAATTATATAAATGTCAAATACTTGGCAATACGTCTTGTTTAGTGACCAACAACTATTATCCAACGAATGATATCTCCAATAATATTCAGTAAACAGACATCATATATTCATAAATCATTCAGTATATTGAAAGATAATTCGTGTTTTCGTTGCTGCAAGCAAACGGAATATGGAGAAAAGAGTTATTGAAAGTTTGGAGCGGGTCTTATTCAATTGACAGGGTTACAACCCCAAAAGGGAAAGATTTCCGACTGATAAATCTTCCTTTTTATTATGTGAATTGCTTGCCGCTTATTTTTCAGTCCATAACTTAATGCTCCTTTGAACAAAAAAATGCAACGCTGACGTTGTAATCTATTTTTTCTATTCCTATAATTTCATATCAGCAACGAACTCTAGTAGAATCCATCTAAATAGAGTTCGTTTTGCTTTTTGTCATACTAAGAGATAAATACTTAATTATCAATACAGTATACACGGTTTGTTTCCGGCACGAATACGACCTACCTGAGTAATACGGTGAACAACTACTTCGGCTGCAACTTCAAGCGGTTGATAAACTCCTACAGGGTTGCCCGCGCCAAGGAGCTGCTGGAGGGTGATGAGTGCCCTGTGAGCGAGCTTTTCAGCCGTTGCGGGTTCGCCTCGAAGAGCGTGTTCTATGTGGCGTTCGGGAAGATGGTCGGCATGACTCCCCTGCAATATATATCGCAGAGCCGGAATCCTTTTGTTGTCCAACGCAATTAAGTCCTTTTATAACAATAAACATTTTGAGTTTTTAAATTTATAAATTTAAAGTTTTTCTATTATGAACAAAAAATTTTTAAGTGCAATCCTGTTCGGTGCCTTGATGGTGACCTCGACAGGAACATTTGTATCTTGTAAAGACTATGATGATGACATCGATCGTATCGACAAGGAGTTGACGGAGTTGAAGTCTCAGATCGCAGCTTTACAGACAACAGTTGACAACGGAGACTATGTAACTGGTGTGGCAAAAACTGCTGATGGTAAAGGTATTACGTTTACTTTTTCTAAAGGAAGTCCTGTCACAGTAACTTTGGATGTGAAAGACGGTGAACCGGGCAAAGATGCTCAGAAAATTACTTTTGACAAAGACGGCCAGATGTTAATTGACAATGAGCCTACTGGCATTTACCCGGCTAAAGATGCAGAAAAAGCTCCTGTAAAAATCGAGGGTGGATTCTGGTATACTTTAAATGATAAAGGCGAATACGAAAATAGCAATATTCCCGTATCTGGCCTGACCGTTGCTGGTAGCGAGGCGGACGGATGGACATTGACAGTGATTGATGCTAACGGCAACAAACAAGAAGTGAAAGTGCCAACAGCTGCTTCTTTGATGAGCGAATTTGAAATCGTTGGTTTGCTTGGTGATGATAACAAGATAACCTCTGGTGCTGTCGTATTGAATTATTCAGCAAATGAAGTTTCTAAAGACTGGGAAGGTCCTAAAGGTACAATTGCAAAAGGTGACTATATCGTTGCAACAGCTAAAGATCAAAAGACTTTATTGGTTCGTATGGCTCCGTCATCAGTTGACTTTACCGGCCAGTCATTTATTTTGGTAAATAGCAAGGGAAATTCTCAGGATTGGCTTGCATTGAACAGTGCTGTAGCTTATAATAAAGTATTGGCCAGAGCTGCTCAGAAAGCAGGATTATATACTTTCTCTTTGGCTCCTACAGTAGTCAAGAAAGCTGATTATAAAGCTGATGCTTGGAAAGTGGACGGTTCGGACATCAGCAAGCAAAAACTTGCTTTACAAAATGAGGCAGGAACTTTCACCAGCCAATTTGGCATTGGAGTTGCCCATGATGGTACTGCAATGGATCCTGCTGAAGTTAAATTAAATGGTAGTGCTACATTAGGCAGCGAAACTGCTCCTGTTGAAATCGACTTGAATGTTGATAATAAGATTACTTTTGATGCAGCAAATGCCGTATATGATGCATATATTGAATATTCTAATGACGATGATGTATTGTTTGCTATCGATCATGACAATGCTGCTATGACTTTCAAGGCAACTCAGATGCCGGATAGCGATACAAAGGCTGTATTTAAAGTTGTTGTTAAATACTTGAATGTTAATGGTAACGTAGCATCAAAGGATATTTATGTAAAGGTTACCAAGTCTTTAGTTGACGGAGTTGTTTATGAAAGAACTCATAAGATTGTTGCAGATGCTACAAAGAACTTTTTCTCTATTGATTTGAAGAGCATGACAGATAAGATGAGTGCTGAAAACCTGGCTGTGTTCAACAGAAATGCATTGGTAGATAATACAACATTCACTGTAAAGGATGCTAAGGGCGATGTTGTTGCCGGGTTAAATGGTGTTGACGCTGCCGGTCTGACTGATAAGGGTATCACTCCTTCTTTCCTTAAGAAGGATGGAACAGAAGTAACAGACAAGATTGCTAATGCTACTACTGTGAAATTCGCTATTGATAATGCAAAGGCTTCTTCTAATTTCAAAGTCAATACTCCGTACACTATTGAAGTAGTTTATGCAGGTGCTGATGCCAAATTAGCTGATGCTACTATCAAGTTGACTCTGACATTACCTGCTTTGAAGGATATGTTCGTTCATCAGGATGGTATTTGGGTTAATGATATCGCTAGTGCTTATATGGATGAAGCTGCTAATGAAGGTGGTGCTACTGCTGCAGACAAAGCTGCTGTCTATACAATTAAGAATGCATTCAAGAACTTGGCAACAACTGTTGGTACTTCTACATTTGACGCTAAACTTGACGATGCAACCAAGATTCTTGGTGACTATAAGTCTGCTAATTTGGCTACTTTGAATGCATCAGCGATAAGCAGTACTAATATTGCTACATGGGCAATTACATTGAAAGATGATTTGAATGCCGATGGTACAAAGGATTTAAATGATAACGGTACTCAGAAGGGTTACAAACAGAATCTGACTATAGTAATCAGTAATGTCAACTACTTAGGATACTGGTCTTATGGCGATGAAACTTATAGCTTCACATTGAAAGTTATGAGTCCGATTCTGGAGGGTAAAGTATACGCTGTAGGTAATGAGGTCGTTATTCCTTCTGCTTCTTTGGATGGATATACAATTAACGACAATCATATCAAGGCTCATACTTACAATACAGAAGTGGTTTACAGTATCTTCTCTGATACAGACAATGGTACTTGGAAGCGTAAAGAAATCAAAGCTGTAACATTTAAGTCTGGTAACGAAGAATTGTTCACAGTTCCGGAAAATGGTACTGAGTATAAAGCTGCAACTGGTACTCCGGGTAAGGATGATTACGTAGCAGCTAAGAACGGTTCTCTTACTATAACCAAGGTTTCTGGAACTAGCATTGATACTGAAGTTAAGACTAACATCAAAGTCACCGTAACTGATGCTTGGGGCTATGATCTTGATCAAGAAGTTCCCGTTAAGATTACGGTAAAGAAGGATTAATTTGATTATTTCTAAACTATAAAAATAAAGAGGTTGTGTCAACGCTGGCACAACCTCTTTTTTCTATACAGATTTTACAGAATGTAAAAACCTTCTAATAAATACAAATCCAAAACTATTTACGAGGTTTAACAACCATCTTCAATGTAATAGTTACATCATGTCCATAAGAATCCTTACAATTAATAGTCAATGTAGAAGGAACATCTTGTTTCGGATTAGAACCGATATCTGTTTTTATAGCTTCAAAGACATTTGCCTTAGTGAAATCAACTTTGAAATAGTCTTCTTTACCAGTTGCATCAGAAGTCAACTTAGCACTTTCAATGCTCAGACTTGATCCATAAGCATCTTTAAGTGCTGTACTAAACAATTTATCTATAGCATTAGTACCCCAGATATGTGCAGTGGTAGGAGCGGCTGCATTATTGCCATAAGTCAAATTTGTTGAATAAGGCAATTTAGCATTAGCAGCTAATCCTAAATTTTCGCGAGTAGCCCATGCCCAAGTATGTACTTCCGGTTTATAGAAGCAGCAGTAAACTGTATTAAATGTTGCAGCTTCTACTATAACATTTTCATATTCACCAGCACTATTTTTCTTTGAAGAAATCTTACCATAATTGTAAACAACCTTAGTTGCATGCTCTGTCTTATTATCAATATAAGATTTTACAACTTCAATGCTTTGAGCACCGTTTACTGTTACATCTTTATCTTTATCTCCATCTTTTACAGAAGAAGCAAATGTTACATTGTATTGGTCAGCCTGGCCCAAACCGAAGTTAATCAAGTTTTCAATAGGCATTGTACCCTTAGAAGCTTGACTTGCAGCCCAATTATCAGCAATCATATAACAATTATAGATGCCGTCAATTACTTGTTTGTCTTTAATGGAGAAGCCTTGTGGTAAAGTGGTTGGAATTTCTTTAGTCATAGTAACATTTAATGTTGCTAATACAAATCCATCCTCATTCTTAATAGTCAATGTTCCATTATATTTCTTACCGTCTTCGTATTTCTTCCAGTCTACTCCAGTTGGTCTAGTATAAACTTTAACAACTTTGCTGAAATCAACTCTCTCCAAAGTAGCATTTAACATATAGTTTGTATCATAAATCTCATGTCCTTTTGAGTCTACAAAATATGCATGGAATACAGGTTGGCTATTATCGATCTTATCAGTAGTCCATGTGGCTTGATAAGGTGCGGATAATTTACTTAATGTAACAGCTTCTGCTTCTGATTTAGTCATATCTACAAGAGTTGCATCATCTGCAGATGGAGTTACTACCGTATTAACAGTTTCCCATGTAGCAGCTTCTTTACCTAATTTCACATAGAAAGCTTTACCATCAGGATCAACCAATGTACCATCATAGTTTACAGCATACACACGGAAACCAATGATATCATCAATGATATTATCTCCGTTAATAGTAATTTCTGTAGAAGTACCTTCCACAACGGTATTTAATCCTGTATATTCATAAGAGTTCCAAGCATTGATTTCAGATGGAGCTGACTCTACAGCATTTTGGCTATCTAATGTAACATAAATAGCACGAATATTTTTAGGAGCTTCTACTTCGTTATCTTTTGTTGACAATGAAATAGTCAATGCCTTACCTTGAACAGCTGGATAAACAGATTCTCTTTGACGATTGTCGCCTTGCTTAACATTTGTATTTGATTTGTCTAAACCAATAACAGTAGTAGATACACCATTTTTCCATTCCAACTCTTTATACTCTACAGGAGTATTATTTTCAGAAGCTGAATAACGATTGTGTATTTTATTTACATTCTTTTCATTAACAAAGAAGTTCAGTCCATTTTGTGGAGTATACGGCTGCCAATCCAGAGTTAAGTCATAAGATGAAATAACTTCTCTTGTTTCAGCAGTAGACAAGGTGTTATTTACCTGTACAGCAAAGAGAATAGCTTTAGTATCATTACCAACTTTGGTTTCTGTTACAGTAGAAAAAGCTTTTTCATCATAATTCTTCAAAGCAACTGTAACTTCCCATAATCCATTATTTCCTGCTGCACGGCTTAATAACCCGTTATATTTCTCAACTTTCTGAACAGATAAGAATTCATTCAGATTCTGTCCTTGGCTATTAGTCAAAGAAATCATTTCTGGAGTCAAGACTGCATTAGTCGGAGACACACGTACTACAAACTTATCTCCTGTTTGAATTTGATTACCTTTAGTAAAAGTAATGGCATTTGTTATCCCTTCACTAAATACATTTTCTTTTTCTATAACAGTAGAGAAAGTCAGTTCATCGCCTATAGGATTGGCAGAATACGAAGCCACCAGTTCCACACTAGTAACCATATCGGCAATCTTGCCAACAATGTCTTCTACTTTCTTAGTGGCAGCATCAACCTTCCCTGCCATCTCTTTCAATGCAGCGTCAGTGGATTCTTCTACTTCTTTTTTCAATGTTGCAATTTCTGCTTGTACAGCCTTGATCGCTTCAGCCTTTGCATCTGCAACAGCCTTGTCAGCAGCGGCCTTTGCAGCAGCGGCATCATCGCCAGCAGCTTTTGCAGCAGTTTCAGCGGCAGCAGCTTTAGTCAGAGCATCGCTTGCATCTTTTGCGGCGGTATTCAAAGCAGCCTGCAAAGT
>ERZ773216.3912-NODE-3912-length-11105-cov-9.017557_pt1 | contig 11105 bp, 12 predicted proteins | sample MGYA00511259_ERZ773216 | MGnify/ENA primary metagenome ERZ773216 (study PRJEB29015, sample SAMEA2737764) | human gut metagenome | biome: human gut; feature: human-associated habitat; material: faeces | place: China | collected 2012 ... | reverse complement strand
AAAGAAGGATACTCCGCTGCACAAATTTGCTCCGCACCGACAAAAAAGCAGGTGCCGCTCATCATTGCAGCAGTGAGCAGACTCAGAACTTTTTTCTTCATAAAAACTTCCTCCTCATTAAAATTATATTTATGATACCATAAAAAAAGTACCTGTGCGAGAAGTCTACGAAACTTACAGTGTTTTCGACGAAACTTACAGTTTTTCATATTTTGTTTTTATTTTGCAGCCATGCTTTTTTACAAATACAGAGCCACCTCCGCATCAAAATAGACATCATTATGATGGAGTTGACAGATTCCATCATATTTTTCAGCTGCTGATTCTACATTTTTCAATCCATATCCATGTGATTCTGTATCTTCTTTTGTTGTTACAATTTCGCCATTTTCATAATGAACCTTTCCTGGATAGGTATTTTTTACAGCAATAAAGAGCATACCCTTTCGATAAGTCATTGCGATTTTCAACTCACGTTTTCCGTCAGTTTTTTGAAGTGCCTGTACTGCATTGTCCAGCAGATTTGTCAAAATTGTGGAAAGGTCTACAATTTCTATGGGAAGTTCTGTTGGTATAACAATGTCTACGGTTACAGTAACATTCCAATCAGAAATAGATCTTAACTTGTAATTGATAATGCTGTCTACCACAATATTTCCTGAAGTAGAGTACAGTACAGACTTTTTTTCTTCTTTCTGTATCAACTCTTGTAGATATTGTGAAGCCTCGTTGGTTTTGCGACCTTCAAGAAAAGCTTCTACAATAGAAAAATGATTGGAAATGTCATGGTGAAATCTTCTGGTGTCTTCCACTGCATTCTGCATCAGCTGACACTGGTTCTGGTAGTAATTTTTTTCTTGCTCTGCCACTGTTGCTTTTGCAGCCCGTGCATATGCAATTGACAGTGATTCATACAGAAAAAATACTACGATATTGATGATAAATAAGAGAATCATGGAAACTGTGACCGATTGTGCTGTCACTCCAGAAACAGTCGTAAACAGCAATTCTATGCCAATTGTCAGAATTGGTATGCACGGAGAAACAAACATTGTCCATATTGGAAGAATCTTTTGCTCATTTCTGTGATGCGAAAAATATCCTAATAGCAACACAATCCAAAAGATTACCATACGAGATAAAAAGATTCCGATCTCATTTTCATATTCATATCTTTGAAGTGGTTCTATATAGGCATTTTTTGTAACCACAGATACAATTAATTCCACGGCAAATCCTAAAACAATATATTCTAATATTGCAAGCAAGCGTTTTGGAAAAGTGGTATTATAGCATAATGAGATAGAAAAAAGTGAGATTATCGTGAAAATCAGATTCAAAAAAGGAATGTTTGCAACGAAATGAATCCCAATTGTCAATACAAAATATAATGCATAAACGCTAATTGTAATTACCTTGTTTCGTATCTGTGTTCCAAAAAGCGATTGAAAAAAATAATAAATAATATAGATGGAAAATAATTCCGAACAAGCGTATACAATATCGTAGTTGGATAAACTCATACGGACTCCTTTCGATTGATAGCAAATTGTTCTGCTCTGATCTCTTTTCGTTTTGACTGTGCGATTGGCAGTTCAATTCCTGTAGATAGATATACTTTATCATAGGCATATTTACGCACATATAAGTGATGAACTAGATATGTTTTGTGAATACGTAAAAACTGAAAAGATTTTAATTGTTTTTGCACATGATCCAACAAGCCATAAAAGCTATCTTTATGATATTCGTTCTGAGTGTAGTAGTGTATGATGATCTGGTGATCCTCACTCTCAAAATATATAATATCTTTGATCGGTATTTTCACAATGTTATGTCCTGTTTTGTATGTAAATGCATCGGCTTGTAAATGCAATCGATGAATCAAGCGTTCAAATACCTTTTCAATTTTTTCTTTGTTAATCGGTTTATGCACAAAATAAAGTGGATCATATTCAAAAATTTCAATGGCATACTCCTTATTTCCTGAGATATACGCAATTTGTGTGGCATCATTTTTTAAGTTGTCTCGAATCATTTTACTAACATCAATACCAGTAAATTCAGGCATTTCAATATCCAGAAAAATCAAATCGTAGAATTCACCGTTTTGTAGATGCTCACATAGTTCTTTCCCGCTGTAATAGATATCGATATCAATTGCAATGCCTTTATTGGTTGTAATTTCAATCAAAATCGTTTCGAGTTGTGTTCCTATTTCGACAGCATCATCTATAATTGCAATTCGAATCATGTAATCACCCCTTTGCTTCCATAATACCATAAAAAATCTTAAAAAGCAAGGGGACTAAAAGCTTTTCAATCAGAAATTCTAAAATAAAAACATATTTTTTATTTTGTCGAATCCAAACTTTATCAAAAATATACTACTTATAATATTATATACAAAAACGACCTGTTAGAAACACTTTCATAGCAGATCATTTTTATAAGATTAATTCAATTATTTGTTTATTCGATACGAAGATTTTCAATTATAACTTTTCTTTCACCGCTAAAGTTTTTCCTATGAAACACAAATTTCAATTCAGAAACATCTTTCCAAAACATAAAAGTACTTTGGAATTGAGCAAGCGGAATTTTGAATTCTCTCAAATCCTCATTTAAATAAATCTCGTAGGAAACGTCAATGCCATTAAGGCAAATTTCAATGTCCAAAAAAGTTATTCCTTCAGATATATAAGCTTCAAAGCACAAGTTTCTATCATTTGCAATATAATTTGTAAAATTTCGTTTTTCAGCAAATACAACAATGCTACATAATTTACTTTCTGTTTTTTCAAAATTTATTATAGCAGTTATTTTTTCTTGATTAGATTCCTTTTTAATGATCTTACAACCATCATTCTCCAAATCATCAATACAATAACTTCTTGCAAAAGCCATATTAAATTTTCGATTATTTTCTAAAGTCAAATTCAAAAACTCATCTCTAGCATTCTCCCAATGCGTCTGATTAGGATGAATACCAAATTTGTCATTTAATATCTTAAGAAACTCATTAAAAGCTGCTTTTGTCATGTTATCACAAGTTCCTAGTTTTATTCCAACTTTATTTCTTTCTACAACGCCTTGTACATCATTAAAATCAAATCCTGGAAGCAAAATACTTAAACTATCTGCCTTCCGTAACCAAACAGCTCCCATTTCATTTAGACATACAGGGCTTGCGTAATAATTATCAGATAAAAAGTAAATCGCATATATATTTTCATCAGAAATCAGCTGATTTAGATATGCATAAATATCATTTCCTATTGCAATTTTTGTTTCTGGTACAGAAGAACAAACAATATCTTTCTCTGTAAGTCCAATTTTGTACATAAACGAAACAAATGCATTAACGACTTTCTCATCTTTAGAAGAATGACTTAAAAATAATTTGTAACTCATTTTTTCTCTCCCTTTATGGAAAATTTAGCATCTAATATAAGTATACAGCATCTTTTCGTAAATAGCAATACTATTTTCGAATTTTTCGATAATTTAAGCTGCATTAATCTGTTGTGTTTCTATCAAAATATTGCTTTTAACAAAAAAACGATAGCCTCGACCTACCGTTTTATTTTACCCTATCGTTTTTTTGTTGTTTCAGAAACGCAAACAGCCTGCTGGGAAAACGCTCCACAGCAGGCTGTTTTTGCTTGATAAAACCGAAAAAGCCACGCATTTTCGGCATTTTTTTAAAAGAAAGCACTGCACAATTGTATCATTTGTGCAGTGCGGTTATGTGGTGTGTAACCTACGCTACAAATAATACAAAATCCTCGAAATTACGGGCTTTTTAGACGTACTTTACAAATGATACAATTTTTTTGAAAGTAGACTAATCCACAGAGATTTTACGCAGATTTTCCCTTGTTCTTTCCCAAAGGGTGTGCTATAATGAGTCTATTCAGGGAACTGAAAATAGACAAAGGAGAAAAAACAGCGTGGATGAAAGAAACGTAACGAAGATTCCAGTTCGCCATGAATTACCACGGCTATCCAAAGTTGGTGTTTATTGCAGAGTAAGTACAAATCAGCCAGAGCAGCTTCGCAGTATGTCTGCCCAAGCATCTCATCTCACAAGAACAGTTCTGCACAGCAGAGGATGGATACTGATTGATATTTATCTGGATTTTCATACTGGATTAAATGACAACAGACCAGAATTACAGAGGTTATTGAAAGATTGCAGGTCAGGAAACATTGATACCATTCTAACAAAAAGCGTCAGCAGATTTGGACGGAATACTGCTGAAACAATCCGTCTGATTCGAGAACTCAATGCCATTGGAGCCAGAATTATATTTGAGAACGAAGAAATCGACACTTCAAAATGTGAAAGCGAATTTCTTGTCACTTTAATTGAAGCCTATGCACAAGAAGAAAGTTATAACCGCAGTGAGAATATTCGATGGGGCATTGAAAAGCGAACGCAAAATGGAACATCGCTTCTTTATAACCGGAGATGCTTCGGATACAGAAAGAATGAGAACGGCACTTTAGAAATCTGTCCGGAAGAAGCAGAAGTTGTTCGTTTGATTTTTGATTTCTATCTTCGTGGCGGAAGTATTCTTTCCATCATAAAAGAACTGGAGAAACGGCAAATTCAAACGCCATCAGGAAAGAAAAAATGGTGCACACAGACAGTTGTAAAGATTCTAACCAATGAAAAGTATATCGGAAATGTGCTGCTGAAAAAGACCTATACAGATGGATTCCCAAATCGAAGACGGAAAAATAACCGTGGAGAGAAAGATCAATATCTTGCAGAGCAGCTGCACCCTGAGATCATATCAAAAGAAATTTTTGATTCAGTCCAGATAGAACGGCAACGAAGAAGTAATGTAGTAGTAGACGAAAATGGAGAAAAGAAACGGTCAGGGAAGCGATACTGCTCGAAAATAACATCAGAAACAGATATAGAATCATTCGATAGCATATTAGATTACTCATCATATAGCGAATGATAAGTACACAAAGAAAAAGTGCAGAAATACGCCAATTTAACAAAAAAACGATAGCCCCGACCTACCGTTTTATTTTACCCTATCGTTTTTTTGTTGTTTCAGAAATGCAAACAGCCTGCTGGGAAAACGCTCCCCAGCAGGCTATTTGCACTTGATAAAGCCGAAAAAATCACGCATTTTCGGCGTTTTTTCAAAAAGAAAGCACTGCACAATTGTATCATTTGTGCAGTGCGGTTATGGTTGCGGGAGCCAGATTTGAACTGACGACCTTCGGGTTATGAGCAACTCTAACGCAAGTGAAAAATCCCATGCAACACAATCATTTTCAGACTTCATATACCGCTTTTGCCGACGAGATGACGACGCAGATGTCGACTTAAGTAGTACAATGACAAAATGAGGCACACACTTTCCGCTGTTCCTTGAAAAGTGTTTCTACAAACACGGGAAATATTTTTGAATGAACAGCTTTTGCTATCTAATAACAGCCAGTGAGAAAAGTGATGTGTCTTTGCACAATGCTTTTAAAATATGCCCTATCAATCCCCCACATTCAAAAAAGCCGCAAATCCAGTTGCTTTTTCCGCAGGAACATGGTATAATAACAATAACAAGAATCCCGGTAAAATTGCAGAAACAAGCAGAGGTGAGAACATGAAACACAAGCCCTTGCCGATTGGCGTAGAGGATTTCAAGCGGCTGGTGGACAACGAGTACTACTTTATCGACAAAACGCTGATGATAAAGGAACTCCTGGAAAACAAAGAAACAGTCAATCTTTTCACCAGACCGAGAAGATTCGGCAAAACGCTCAACATGAGTATGTTGCAGCGATTTTTTGAGGCAACCGAGAAAAGCAACGCCTATCTTTTTGACAGCTTAAAAATCACAGCATATCCGGAGTATATGGCGTATCAGGGAAAGTATCCGGTAATCAGCATTTCGCTGAAAAGCATGAAACAGAAAAACTTTACGCTTGCATTTGAAACCTACAAGTATCTGATAAAATCCGAATACAGCAGACACAAAGATTTTATTTTCAGTAAAAATGTTTTGGACGAGGAGGAAAAAGCAAGATACCTTTCCTTTATCCAAGTGGATGCTACAGAAACCATGTACAATCAGGCAATTGGATTTCTTTCCAATTGTCTGAAAAAAGCATATCAGCAGAACGTCATCATTCTCATTGACGAGTACGATGTACCATTAGAAAACGCCTACCACGAGGGCTTCTACGATGATATGACGAACCTGATTTGCAGCTTCTTTGAGTCTGCGTTAAAAACCAACCCCTCGTTGGAATTTGCGGTTCTGACAGGTTGTCTGCGGGTATCCAGAGAGAGCATTTTTACAGGCTTGAACAACCTGAAAACTTACTCCATCACGAAGAACAAGTTCTCCCAGTATTTCGGATTTACCCAAGAGGAAATGCAAGAAATTTTGCAAACCTTCTCCCTGGAACAGTATGCCGAAACAATCGCAAAATGGTATGACGGATATCGTTTCGGACTGACAGAGATCTATAACCCGTGGAGTGTCCTCAATTGCATTGATTCCTATCTGCAAAACGATATGGTTGCCGTTCTCGCCATCTGCCAGCTCCAACACACAATGCAGGATCAAAATGCCTTGCGCCTGTTCCGGCAGACTGGCAAAGGCAGCGGCCACCAGTTCGTCCCGGATATGCAGGGTGTAGCCATAGACCGTGAATAGGATGCTATCGCTTGGGTATTCGTCTACCGTGCAGAGCTTGTCCAATTCTTGCTGCGATAAGGCGCTGAACTCGATTTCTCGGTTCCGCTGGCGGCCCAAATCTCGCAGGTGGGTTCTGGCCTCATTGCGGAGAACGGTTTTGCAGAAAGCGTCAAACCGGCAGCGTTCTCCATAACCATCAGGAGTGTACTTCATCTTCTCACCCCCGATCTGCGGGAGAATGAGAAGCCGGGGCCGGTTGCGTCGCCCCCTGTGTCTATGTTGCTGCGGCAGCTTCGGCCCACACCGAAAAACCGCAGGAAACGACAAAATTCGCCCGGCAGGTTGTAGACCCACCGGGCGAAAATTAAATTGATATGAAGTTTCCTTACATAGTATAGTTCATATTGTTGGCCGGAGCTGCCCCCTGTTAGGTACAGGCTTTTTTTAATAAGCTATGCTTTTGAAAAACAGGATATATCAGCATGGCGGCTCCCTCCGTGGGCCGTCGATCCTGCGTCGGGCAAAGAAAAGCGGCGGCCTTGATTTATCAAAGCCGCCGTTGGATATATGGGCGTGTCAAAGTGCTACTGTACGACGGCTTTTTTTCTTTGCCGTCGTCCGGCAGAAATAATCAATATAGATCTGGTACTTTCTTTTTGAAGATAAACAAAGCAGCCACAAGAGTAACAATAGCGACTAAAAGAATTTGCAGTATGGACTCCTGATAGGTTGCATTTTTACTGATAATAACTTGCCGAAACACAATGACAATCAGAGAAGTAACGATTGTTGTAGGAACAGATTTTCGGATCATGCCAATGATGAACGGCCATAGCGATAGCACCGTGCATACAATCACAGTAGTTATTGCCATTGGTATCCATGTCTGAAGCATTGAGGGTTGGAATGTTCCCTCCAACATATCAAAAAATCTATCCACAAACACAATATAACCGCTACAACAGACATATCCAATCGCCATTGAAATTGCTGTATAAATCATAATGATAGTCAATTTGCTGGCAATCAATTTTGCTCGGTTCAAAGGATAGGAAAACATAATCGTAATTGTTCGCTGATTATATTCTCTGATAACCAACCTTGCAGTTAAAACCGACGAGTACACAAGAAAAATAAATGACATCAGCAGTCCAATAACAAGGTATGTGCTTTCAAAAGTGTCTTTGGTCTGTTCCGGGTCTGTCGTGCTATCCCATAAAGATATTGTGATGAAAAGTATGCTGAACAGGATTGCGGCAATCATAAAGATAACATTTCGTGCAATTCCAAATTTTTTTAACTCCAATTTAATCAGGTGCGCCATCTTATTTTCCCCCCTCTGTAAGCTGGAAAAAGAAATCTTCCAGTGTGTCTTGTTTACGGCCGATGCTCTCCAAACCAACACCATTCTCAATGAGGGCTTTTGACAGGGATTTGCCTGAAACATCAGAATCATAAATACGGATAAATTCTTTATCCAACACACTAAAATTCTTTATCCCCATGCCTTCGAGTAATGCGGCAGCACTGGTTACATCGTCAACCTGCAAGCTGATATAATCCGTTTGATGCTTGTGAATTTCTTCGATAGGCAATTCTGTTAGGAGTTTTCCATCTCGAATAATCCCAATCGTATCAGCAAGAAGATCCACTTCGGACAGAATGTGGCTGGAAATAAAAATTGTTGTTCCATCTTCCCGGTTTAACCGCTGAAAGAGGTTTCGCATTTCACGAATACCCTCGGGGTCTAACGCATTGATTGGTTCGTCTAAAATCAAAAACTCTGGTCTTGCCAGAATAGCCCTTGCAATAGCAAGTCGTTGTTTCATGCCTAATGAGTAATGACGGACTTGTTTTCCCTCGACATTCTGCAAGTCCACCAAATGCAAAACCTCGTCAATCCGTTCCTTGTTGGGGAATCCCATGTACTCACAATGCAGCTCTAAGTTTTGCCGAGCTGTCATTTTATCGTAAAAGTATGGGTTTTCAATGATAGAGCCAACCTTTTTGAAGATTTCGTAGCTGTGATCGGTAACTTTTTCGCCTAAAAGCTGAACCTCTCCGGCGTCTGGCTGGATAAGATTCAAAATCATTTTCATAACCGTGCTTTTTCCTGCACCGTTTGGGCCGACAAAGCCATAGATTGCCCCTTTAGGTATGTGGATATTTACATCGTCTACAACGACATTTCCCTTGTAAGCCTTTCGCAAGCCTACGGTTTCCATAATATAATCCATTTTGTGTGCCTCCTATATGGCTACTACTATTATACAAAATGGACTTCGCTTTTCTCTGCCGCAAATCTAACAATTTTCTAACTTTTCAAGATGATAGAGAAAGTGGTTTGCTCATTTTGTACGCTATGAACTTCTAATTCTGCCCCAATTTGTTCAGCAAGACGCTTTGAAATTGCAAGGCCCAAACCGCTGCCGGAAGATTTTCGGGTTGTTGTATAATTCCTTGCGAAAATCTGTTTTTGCTGCTGTGGTGACATTCCGTTTCCGTGATCTTCTATTTCAATTATGCTATTTCCGTTTGATGTGGTGAGCCGTAGAGAAAGATACTTGCCATCACCACCATGTCGGATCGCATTGTCTATCAGATTTTTCAAAATGCGCTGTAATGCCTCATTATCTGTGTAGGCAAAAATCGGTGTATCTGGTATCTGAATATCGACTTCAAATTGTTTCTGTTCAAGCAGATCATAATAGTCCAAAATGGTGTCTTGGCAAAGTCTTGAAACATTTTCCTTTTTCAGTTTAATGGGAAGATCGCCAGAAGCTATTTTGGACATTGTAAAATAGTCATTGATTGTCGAGATTAAATCATCAGCCTTTCGGTCTATTTTAGCGGCCATAGCATGAACATTTTCAGGCATAGAGGGGTCGTTTGTTATATTGGAAAGCATTTCGCTATTTCCTTTTAGGACAGTGAGCGGGGTACGGATGTCGTGAGAGATATTTGTTAGATCCTGCGCCATTGCCTGTTTGCTCTGCTCAAACTCTGATTTTTTTGTATAAAAATCTTGAAGTAAGGTATTAAGCACAGCACCTAATTTTTTGATACTATCATTATCCGTGGGTATAAGCACAAAGCCATTTTCAGAAGTAATTGAAAGAGAAGCAAGTCTGTCGGTGATAGAGTTGATCTCTCGTTCTAACTCTTTGTGCTGTATCTGTTGACAAATTAGGATAAGCAACAGAACAAATGAAAGAATTGCAAACAGAAGCCACATCTATTTGTCCTCCATCTTGTAGCCGATACCCCATAAGGTTTTAATGTAAGCCGTAGTATCTTCCGCATTATTCTTCAACTTCAAACGCAGGCGATTGATATGGGTATTCAACACATTTTCATCCCCAAAATACGGCTCTTTCCAAATGAGTTCATATAGCCGTTCTTTTGAATATGCCTGTCCCGGATGGCTGGCCAAAAGGTACAAAAGTTCAAATTCGATTGGTGTTAAATCTATGGATGTCCCTTTCCGCGTAACCACGTGACTTTGGGGGTCAATTTCTATGTCTTTGATTTTGACAATCGAATTACTCGGTAATACTTGGTAGGTTCTGGCTCGTCTGATATTAGCCTTTATCCTTGCAGCAAGTTCAATTAAAGAAAAAGGCTTTACCACATAATCGTCAGCGCCCAAATTCAATCCTAATGATTTATCAGTATCATTATCTTTTGCAGTAATGATGATGATAGGAATATTGCTGACCTGTCGGATGGCCTTGATAATCTCCATGCCACTCATGTCCGGCAGCATAAGATCAATAAGGGCAAGTGAATATTCATCATAACTTGTGTTCGTCCGTATGGCTGTTGTGCCATCATTAAAGGACAACACTTCAAATTCTCCTGATAAATAGTCCGTTATCATTCCTCTGATTTCTTCATCATCTTCAATCAATATTATCTTGTTTTCCATCACGATTGCTCCTTGCTATTTTTGTTCTTCCGTCAATAGGCTTTTCGGCGTTCTTCGGGATTAACCATACTGTCCCCATTTTTATGGCTCCGGGAATATGGGATGCAGCACAGTAATAATTTATCCATCGAGGGGTCACGCCCCATTTTTCACTTGCTTCTTTCAAAGTCATATAGTCCATAATACACCTCCAACTTATTCATTATAATTCGTTTGCTCGAAGAATACAAGGAACAGAATATGAATTATAGAGTGTAGCAGCGCCACAAACGATATACTGAACACGAGAGCTGGAAAGCCCCTCCTGTCTACGCATTTAGAGTGCCAAAAGCCCACGGAAATCAAGGCTTTTCGGCGGTGGTCGGTGGGGTGGCAGAATGATTTATCAAATACCCGCCGAAACGGGCTTTGAAATGCGTAGGAAAATCTTTCCGCCGCTGGTTTTCCTGCTGGTTCTGTGGTATGCTGGAATAAGACAAAAAACGACAGGAGTTGACACGATGGCC
>ERZ773216.3911-NODE-3911-length-11110-cov-5.527544_pt1 | contig 11110 bp, 8 predicted proteins | sample MGYA00511259_ERZ773216 | MGnify/ENA primary metagenome ERZ773216 (study PRJEB29015, sample SAMEA2737764) | human gut metagenome | biome: human gut; feature: human-associated habitat; material: faeces | place: China | collected 2012 ... | reverse complement strand
GTCGCGCCCGCAGGCGCGATTCCCCCTGCAACAAAAAAGCACTCTATGTAGAAAAATCCAAGCCTGACCATCACCAAAATCATCCGCACACATAAAGGAGGACGCATCCATGCGCTCGAATGAAGCCATCCGCCAGCAGGTGGAAAACCTGCTTTCCCAAATGACACTGGAAGAAAAAGCCGCCCAAATGGTGCAGGTTCCCTACACCGTCGTCGGACGCGAGGAAGCGCTGCGCTGGGCGAAGCTCGGTGCAGGTTCGTTCCTGCACGTTCTGGGCGACGACGCGCGCGAGGTGCAGCAGGCGGCGCTCTATAGCCGTCTGGGCATCCCCGTGCTGTTCGGCATTGACGCCATCCACGGGCATGGGCTGAATGACCACGCCACCATCTTTCCGTCGCAGCTGGCGTGCGCCTGCGCGTGGGACAAGGACATCGCGCGCGAAATGGGCGAAGTGACGGCGCGCGAAGTTGCCACCGACGGGCTGCACTGGACGTTCTCGCCCGTGCTGTGCTTGGGGCGCGACACTCGCTGGGGGCGCGTCGACGAAACCTTCGGCGAAGACCCCTATCTAGCGGGTGAATTAGGCGAAGCGATCGTGCGCGGCTATCAGGGCGACGATTTGTCCGACGGCGAACACATTCTGGCGTGCGCCAAGCACTACATCGGCTACGGCGAGGCGGTCGGCGCGCGCGATGCCTGCGACACGGAAATGACGTACCGCCGCCTGCGCGAGACGTTCCTGCCGCCGTTCGAGAAGGCGTTCCGGGCAGGGTGCGCAACGGTCATGACGGCGTATGGTTCCATCGACGGCACGCCCTTCACCGCCGACGAGAAGAGCATGAAGGCGATTCTGCGCGGCGACGCGGGCTTTGACGGCTTCAGCGTCACCGACTGGGACAACTGCCATTCGCTTCTGAGCGCCCAGCACGTCGCGGCGGACATGCCCGAAGCGTCCGTGCTGGCTGCCAAGGCAGGCAACGACATGATGATGACCTCCCTCGGCTTCTACGATGCGGCGATTGACGCAGTGCGCTCCGGCAAGCTCGACGAAGCCGTGCTGGACGACGCGGTGCGCCACATCCTGACCGTCAAGTGTCGTATGAATCTGCTGGCGCAGCCGGAGAAGAGCGGGCGTCCGGGGTGCATCGGGTGCGAGGAGCATCAGCAGGCGGCGCTTCGGGCGGCACGCAAGTCCATCACCCTGCTTAAAAACGACGCGCACACCCTGCCCTTGACATCCGTCCGCCGTGTGGCGGTCATCGGTGCGAGCGCGGACGACATTCGCGCGCAGTACGGCGACTGGACGTACTTCACGCATCCCGAACTCATCCCGAACCGCCCCGCCGTCCGCCCATATGTGACGATTCGCGAGGGCATCGAGGCCATCGGCGCACAGGAGAATTTCGAGGTTGTGTACCACCGCGGGTGCGGCGTGCTTCCTTCGGATGCTGACAATATTCCGGGTGCGGTGGCTGCGTGCCGGAATGCGGATGCGATTGTGCTTGTTGTGGGCGACGTTTACGCGCAGTACGGCGAAACGAAAGACCGCGCCGACCTTGCCCTGTCCGGGCAGCAGATGGAGCTATACCAGCAGCTTCGCGCGCTGGGGATTCCGCTGGTGACGGTGCTGCTGTCCTCCAAGCCGCTGGCAATTCCGGAAATTGCGCATTCAACGGATGCGCTCGTGTGCGCCTTCAACGGCGGCATGTTCGGCGGTCAGGCGGTCGCGGAAGCGATTTTCGGGCGGCTGAATCCGTCCGGGCGGCTGCCCATCAGCTTCCCGCACCATTCGGGGCAGGTGCCGGTGTACTACAACCATCTCCCCGGCTGGCACTGGGGACACTACAGCGACCTGCCTGCCGAGCCGCTGTTCACCTTTGGCGAGGGCATCGGCTATGCGCCGTTTGTCTACCGCGATTTGGCGGTGGATGTGGATGCGCTCACGCTGTCGGTGAAGGTGCGCAACGCGGGCGACATTGCGGGCGAAGAGACGGTTCAGGTCTACCTGCGCGACTGCGTATGCGAGGTGATGCAGCCTGTGAAGCAGCTGATTGCCTTCCGCAAGGTGCTTCTGCAGCCGGGCGAGGAGCAGGAGGTCACCTTCCATCTCGACCGCACCGCGTTCACCTACATCAACCGTGCGGAAGAGCGTGTTTTCGCGCCAGGCGACTTCATGCTGATGGCGGGGCACAGCGCGAAGGACGAGGACTTGCTGAAAGAGACGGTGTGGGTGGGGTGACCCAAGGGGCGCTGCCCCTTGACCCCGCAAGGGACTTCGTCCCTTGACCCTTTCGCGATTGAGTTGGCGACTTCTGCATACTTCTTCCGCGTGTTTGTTGAGAGAAGCAAGAAGCACCCTGCAAAAAAACGACCGAACCCGCTTCACCGCGCCGTTCGGTCGTTTTTGATGCCCATTTTCCGCAGCAGGAACGCTGCAATCTTCCGTCCCCAGTGCTGCCGTTCCAGATGCGCCACGGGCAGTTCTTTCACGCGGTAATCCTGCTGTGCCAGCCACACGTCCAGCAGCCGCTCCGCCAGAAAACCATGCACCCGCTTATCCCGCGCGCTGTAGCCCGTCGTGTCAATTTCCGCCGCGTCCAGCAGGGGGAACAGCCACGATGCATAGCTTTGCAGCGCGTCCCGGCGCATCAGCATCAGGTTGAACCGATGCCCGGAGCGGCGCGCCATCACGCGGTCAAACACGCGCTCCTGCCCCGGATGCAGCCGCGCAAGCGCCGCCCGCGCCTTCCACAAGTCCTCCTCGTGGTGCGCATGGGCATACTGCGTGAAGTTCGTTTCCAGCCAGTAGTGCCGCTTTTTCGGCAAAAAAATATCCGCCGTATCAAGCAGGGGCAGCAGCTGCGCGCGCGTCAGAATGCGCTTTTGCGGACAGCCTGTCCTGCGGAGGGAGAAGTATCGCCGATAATGGCACAAGCCGTACCAGTCCGCATCCACATTGTGCGCCATCCAGTACAGCACCGTCAGTTCGCAGTAGCTGCCGTTCTTCGCGCTGATATTTTCGCCCGTATCGTCGCGCATCAGCCCCAGCGGCGGATGAATCGCCGCGCCCGCCTGAATTGGCGTATACAGCGAATCTGTCGGCAGCGCGTACTTTTCGTGCAGCGCCACGGCAAAAAAGATGCGCGGCTGTTGCATGCTTCTCCCCCCCTTCCTACGCTGCATTGTACCATGCTCCCTGCCTTCCGTCAACAGCGAATGCGGACGGAAGTTGTAAATTTTCCATTCTTCTGCCGGTTTTCGTTGACAATCGCCTTCTTTTTATGCTATTCTTCAGGTTGGAGTATCATAGAAAGGAATGGCATTGATTATGAAGAAATGGCTGATAGCGCTGCTGACGCTGCTCGCGCTGAGCCTGAGCGTTGCCTTCGCCGCGGAAGCGAATGATATCACAGAGGACTGCAAGTTCAAGGTGTGCAGTTCCGGGCGGAAATACACGCTGATGACGGACAAGAAGTATACTTCTTACTGGGAGAGCAACAAAATCAAAACCCCATGGATCGCAATTACCGCGCCGGAGGGCAAGCCAATTGCCGGGCTTTATGTCTGCTTCGGCAACATGCCTGAATCGTGGGAAATCCAGACCAGCGACGACGGCAAGGACTGGTTCACCGCCGTGCCGGGCGACACGCGCTTCCTCCACGCGTATGTTGCGCTGCCGCAGCCCGCGCAGCATGTCCGCTTGGCGGTGACAAGCGAGAAGAAAACCGCCCTGCGCATCAACGACCTGTTTGTGCTTTCTGAGGGCGATTTGCCTGACTGGGTGCAGGTATGGCAGCCGACGGAGGAGAAGGCGGATATCCTCTTTCTCTCCACGCACCCGGATGATGAGCTGATTTTCTTCGGCGGCGCAATTCCCACCTACGCTGTCGAGCAGCAGCGCAAGGTGGTTGTGGCGTACTTCACCCGTTCCAACACCACCCGCTCCTCCGAGCTGCTCAACGGTCTGTGGCACATGGGCGTTCGGACGTATCCGGTCATTGGCACTTTCAAGGACAGCTATGCCAAAAATCTCAAAGCAGCCTATAAATCTGCGGGCGGCAAAGGCAAAGTCAACGAATGGATTGTGGGGCTGTATCGGCAGTACAAACCGGAAGTCGTTGTAACGCAGGACACCAATGGCGAGTATGGCCACAAGCAGCACATGATGATTGCTGACGCCGCTCAGAACTGCATTGCATTGGCAGCAAACGAGGATGAGTTCACCGCGTCCACCATTGCATACGGCACTTGGCAGGTCAAAAAGCTGTACCTGCACCTGTACCCCGAAAATCAGATTACGTTTGACTGGACGGTTCCGCTCAAGAGCATGAATGGCGCGACCGGCATCGAGCTGGCGGAAGAAGCCTATACCCTGCACAAGACGCAGGCCTCCTCCGGCATGAGCGTCACCGAAACAGGCACGAAGTACGACAACCGCGTGTTTGGTCTGGCGTTCACGACCGTAGGCGAGGACGTCCGCAAAGACGACTTCCTCGAAAACATCTACGACGCGCCCGGTTCTTACGATGCGGCAGCAAACAACGTAGAGGCCACGCCCGCGCCCACCGAAGTGCCCGCATACATGGCGCACATGCCCGCCCTCAACGCCAAGGGTTTCCTCGATGAAGGCGAATACATCTACTCTTCCGAGGACGAGGGACTGTGGATTTACGTCAGCCAGACCAGCAAAGTCATCATCCAGCGCAAATACGACGCAACCCAGCCGCTGACGTGGTTTGAGGCGGATCTGTACGGCGATTTGGACGCAGGCGAAATGCTCCGCACGGTGCAAAACGACCCGGAGAAGATGGGCAAGGTGCGCGTGGACGCGACAGAAACCGCAAAGAAGCACAACGTCGTTTTTGCGATGAACACGGACTACTACACTTACCGCGTCGCCGTGAACAACAACCGCCACACGGGCATTGTCATCCGCGACGGGCGCATTCTCTACGACGACCCGTACACCGAAAAGCAGGTAACGAACTCCATGTTCCCGAATCTGGACATGCTGGCATTCATGCCCGATGGCAGCCTTAAAGTCTACCACAGCTGGGAAAAGACGGCGCAGGAGTTCATCGACGAGGGCGTACAGACGGTGTACTCCTTCGGCCCGTATCTGCTGCTGGACGGCAAAGTGTCCGAGCGTGCCTACGCCAACAGCGAGAACAAGAATCCGCGCTGCGCCATCGGCATGGTCGAACCCGGTCACTACGTCGCCATCATGTGCGAAGGGCGCCTGAAGCGCTCCGCAGGCGTTACCATCAGCTATTTGGCGAAGATGATGCGCGCTAAGGGCTGTCAGGTCGCCTTCAACATGGACGGCGGGCAGACGGCAGTGATGGTCTTCATGGGCAAGCAGCTCAACCAGATTGGCGCTTACGACGGCGGCAAGACCAACTCCCGCCCGACAAGCGAAGTGCTGGGCTTCGGCACATCCGAGCAGGTCGGGACGTACGAAGTGCAATAAACCTACTATTTCAGGGCAGAAGAACGCGCTTCTGCCCTGTTTTTTCCGAAAAAATCGTGAAATTACGGCTCTCACCCTTGACGTGACAAGCACCAAAATGCTATAATAAAGCGTTTTCAAGCTACTATTTCGCGGGAAATGCCGGTTTGCGGCGCTTCCCTGACTTTTTCAGGAGGGATTTTCTGATGTCTGGGCATTCCAAGTGGCATAATATTCAGGCGAAGAAGGGCAAGGCGGATGCTGCCCGCGGCGCTGTTTTCACCAAGATTGGCCGTGAAATCGCGATTGCTGTGCGCGATGGCGGCGCAAACCCCGAATCCAACGGCAAGCTGCGCGACATCATTGCCAAGGCGAAAGCCAACAATATGCCGAATGACAATATTCAGCGCTCCATCAAGAAGGCGAGCGGTGAACTGTCCAACGTGACCTACGAGCAGATCACCTATGAAGGCTATGCGCCCGGCGGCGTTGCGGTCATCGTTGATACCATCACCGACAACCGCAACCGTACCGCTTCCGACGTGCGCCACTGCTTTGCCAAGAACGGCGGCAACCTCGGCACGACCGGCTCCGTCAGCTTCATGTTCGACGAGAAGGGCGTTCTGGTGGTGGAGCGCACCCCCGGTTCGGACGAAGAAGAAATGATGATGATGGCGCTGGACGCCGGTGCGGAAGACATGAAGGTGGATGACGACGCCTACGAAATCTACACCGCGCCGAACGACTTCTCCACCGTCCGCGAAGCGCTGGAGAAGCAGGGCGTCACCTTCCTGACCGCTGAAGTGGACAAGATTCCGCAGAACACGGTTGCGCTGCCTGACGAAGAAACGATCCAGAAGATTCAGAAGCTGCTGGAGATGCTGGAGGACAACGACGACGTGCAGAACGTGTATCACAATGCCGAACTGCCGGAAGAAGAGGACGACGAGGACTAATCCTCCGTCGATTTTCACTGCCCCCTGCCGAGGAATTTTCCTTCTCGGCAGGGGGATTTTTTGTCTAATTTCTGATACTATTTCCAGATTCACCCGCGTCATCTGCTTGCGCCTTTTGCAATGTCCTATTATTCCGCCCAAAACAAAAAATGCCGCAGATTTCTCTGCGGCGTTCGTGGCTCAAATAGGATTCGAACCTATGACACTTCGGGTATGAACCGAATGCTCTGGCCAGCTGAGCTATTGAGCCAAATGGTTGCGGGGGTAGGACTTGAACCTACGACCTCCGGGTTATGAGCCCGACGAGCTACCAAGCTGCTCTACCCCGCGTCATTCCATCGCTTTTATCGGCGACATTGATTATTATACCCTATTCCAACGGTTTTGTCAAGAGGGTGCGGAAAGTTTTTTTGCAGCGGAAGCAGAGGACGAAAACACGGCTGCCGACCTTCTTTGAGCCGCTCCCCGTCAAGAGGACAATAAAAAAACAAGATTTTTTCTGCCAAGAGCCATAGTATTCCTCGCGTTTCAAAATGCCCCAGAATCCTTCCATTGGGCCGTTGTCAATGCAGTGGGCTACACGCGACATGCTCTGTGTCATGCCCGCATCTTCCAGCATGTGGTGAAAAGCATGACTTGTGTCAGCCATTTTTCATTCGGCTTTTGCGCATGGAAATCCCGGTTCAGCTTGTTTTCTGCCACATGCTGCGGACAAGATGCATTGCGTGTGCAGCCGTGACTGCTGTACTTAATTGTTGACTTGATTCCCTTCACGCGGCAGATTCGCAGCACACGCTTGTCGCTCACATCAATGCCGAAGTCGTGTTCCAAATCATCCCGGATGCGACGGTAGCCTTTGTCAGACCGTTTCCCGTGAATCTGCTCCATCTTTTCCGCAATCATTTGGTTCTCTTCTTCTCTCTTGCTGAGCTTTCCCGAAAGCCATGCATAATACGCTGAACGCGAGACATGGAAGTAAGCGCAGCCGAATGATACGGGCGTTCCGTATTTTTCGTTGCACTCCTTAATGCTGGTATATTGCCTAACCTGTCTTACTTGCCCAAGGCATTTCTCCTCTCTACTTCCTTCAGTTTTTTTAGCAGATGGTTCTCCATTTCTGCTATGTACAGCTGGTGCTCCAACTGCGCAATTCGGGTTTGCATCTGCTCCAGTTCGCTCCGCAGTTCTTGCTCATGCTTGCGCTTACCGCGGCGATCCTCCAGCCCGGATTCGCCTGTCTCCCTGTATTTCAGCGTCCATGTGCGAGCCTGCTGGTAGCTTATTCCATACTTCTTCGCAACTTCTCCATAGTTGTTCCCTGATTCAAGGCATTCCTTGGCTACTTGGATTCGTTCCTCCTGCGTGACCTTGTGCGTGCTTTTCATGCGGCTTCCTCCTGACATTCTCTTGAAGTCTCCACCGCTATTATACACCTTTAGCCACGCTCGGAGCTGCCTTTTATCGCGAATTTTGAACATCTCGCAGATTTCCCGCAAGCTGTAATCCCCTGTCAGGTAACTTTCCACTGCTTCCCGCTTGAGCTGAACTGAATACACACGGTTTTGCTCTGCCTTTTCAATCCCTGCTTCTCCTTCGTTTTCTATCCTTGATATCCAGCTTCGTATGCTTGTTCTACCAACTCCTAATCTTCTACTTGCCTCGCTCTGCGTCAGCTTGCCGCTTTTTACCGCTTCCACGGCTTCCTTCTTGATTCTTGCTTCTATCCTCTTTCTTCCCATATAAATATGCCCCCTATTCTGCTTGCAGTTTTTCACTGTTCGCTTTATAGGGAGCATATCAGCAGCTGGGGGGCGGCGGGCTTATTTCAATTCCCGCTCCTCCGCGAGGGGCGACGGGGAGGGTTGAAAACGAAAATCGGGAAAAAGTCCTATTTTAATTCCCGTCCCTCCGCGAGGGGCGACGAGATTGCATCATGAATATCCTCACCCGAAAGATTTCAATTCACGCCCCTCCGCGAGGGGCGACCGCTGCTTGAGCTGAATGCCATTGGCGGCGTGTTCATTTCAATTCACGGCCCTCCGCGAGGGGCGACCTCGTTGGCAATCGTCTGTCGCTTGAAGCGGATTATTTCAATTCACGCCCCTCCGCGAGGGGCGACACGGAGCGCGCGGAACGCCGCGCAGAACATTTTATTTCAATTCACGCCCCTCCGCGAGGGGCGACGATTGTATTCGCAAGGTGCAGAACGCTTTCGGCGTATTTCAATTCACGCCCCTCCGCGAGGGGCGACGCCGGGTATGTAGGCGCGGCGCGTCTACTGCTTATTTCAATTCACGCCCCTCCGCGAGGGGCGACTCCGCCTGCTGCTTGCAAGTGCATGCGTTGACTGCATTTCAATTCACGCCCCTCCGCGAGGGGCGACGCAGCAGCGTCGGGCGCAGAAGAACCAGCCCAAATTTCAATTCACGCCCCTCCGCGAGGGGCGACGACGTGACGGCGGCGAAGTACTACGGCGTGGCGCTATTTCAATTCACGCCCCTCCGCGAGGGGCGACTCGGCGCTACGTCCGGCGGCTCGAAGTTCAGTATCAATTTCAATTCACGCCCCTCCGCGAGGGGCGACGCGGAGCTACTGGGACGGCACTATATCGGGATAATTTCAATTCACGCCCCTCCGCGAGGGGCGACTGGCGGTATTCCCACGGCGCTTGTGACGGACAAATTTCAATTCACGCCCCTCCGCGAGGGGCGACGCCCGCAAATCATCAGCGTTGAGGCGGACAAAACATTTCAATTCACGCCCCTCCGCGAGGGGCGACTCAGCGACGAACCGGCAGGGAATGTGCGTTTACTATTTCAATTCACGCCCCTCCGCGAGGGGCGACGGGGCGACGTGGTGGGCGCGAAGACGGCAACGACATTTCAATTCACGCCCCTCCGCGAGGGGCGACAGTTCTCTATAACGTGCCTGTTGGCTTGCGGCTATTTCAATTCACGCCCCTCCGCGAGGGGCGACAAGCTGCACGGGAACGTTGTTACAAACATCAAGCAATTTCAATTCACGCCCCTCCGCGAGGGGCGACGGGTACGCAAAATTAAAACAATCGATGACCCCGACATTTCAATTCACGCCCCTCCGCGAGGGGCGACGTGACGTAGAATATGTAAACTACTGGCAGATTATATTTCAATTCACGCCCCTCCGCGAGGGGCGACGTCGGCAGCGTCAGCGCGACGTGCGCGGTGGTGGTATTTCAATTCACGCCCCTCCGCGAGGGGCGACTTCGCAGCTTCGCAAAATTGATAGCCACGGGCAATTTCAATTCACGCCCCTCCGCGAGGGGCGACGAGCGCCAGCGAAACCGCAGAGGGCAGCATGGGCATTTCAATTCACGCCCCTCCGCGAGGGGCGACTCTGCAAGCCATGCGAGCAGAGATAGACGAAGCATTTCAATTCACGCCCCTCCGCGAGGGGCGACCCTACGCCAGCCGCGAGGCAGTTGCCGCCATCGAATTTCAATTCACGCCCCTCCGCGAGGGGCGACGCCCTGCCCGGCGTATGGAATCAGGCACGTCACATTTCAATTCACGCCCCTCCGCGAGGGGCGACCCAGGCGCTTGTCCATCTTGCCCGCCGTTGCGCCATTTCAATTCACGCCCCTCCGCGAGGGGCGACAGGAAGCGTTTTGCCGCGTCCTTCATCTGCGCGCTATTTCAATTCACGCCCCTCCGCGAGGGGCGACATCGCGGCTGTCCCCGCCGCCACGCCTGTGCTGATATTTCAATTCACGCCCCTCCGCGAGGGGCGACAAGGGGTTCTCGAAGCAAAACTACACCCTTCTGATTTCAATTCACGCCCCTCCGCGAGGGGCGACCCGACGGCGCAGTCTTCTCCAAACCCACCCTCTTTATTTCAATTCACGCCCCTCCGCGAGGGGCGACCGGCGCGGGCGGCTTTCGGGTCAGCGGCGGGGGTATTTCAATTCACGCCCCTCCGCGAGGGGCGACCGCGCGGAAAAATGCGCGGGATGAACGCAAGAATTTCAATTCACGCCCCTCCGCGAGGGGCGACATGCAAAATGAGTGAGAATTTGAAGCGCAAGCTATTTCAATTCACGCCCCTCCGCGAGGGGCGACGAAGGAGTAACACATGAGCCGCGAAGTCGTATGATTTCAATTCACGCCCCTCCGCGAGGGGCGACTTATGCAGCCGATTCGCTGCGTCCTGACATTCTTATTTCAATTCACGCCCCTCCGCGAGGGGCGACAAGTTTAAGGGGGAATGGGCGTAATGCGAGAAAATTTCAATTCACGCCCCTCCGCGAGGGGCGACTCGCCGTAGGTGTAATCGGCGTACCATGTACGTCATTTCAATTCACGCCCCTCCGCGAGGGGCGACGCTTTGTGGGACGTCAAGCGTTCGAGCGGTGATACATTTCAATTCACGCCCCTCCGCGAGGGGCGACTCAGCACGGCAAAGCTGGCGATGCAGTACGGCATATTTCAATTCACGCCCCTCCGCGAGGGGCGACCTGACCAGCACCATCAGCCGACCAGCACCATCAGCCATTTCAATTCACGCCCCTCCGCGAGGGGCGACTCATCTCCGGCTCATCCGCAAGGGCGGGAATGCAATTTCAATTCACGCCCCTCCGCGAGGGGCGACGTGCATGGGCGGGTGTGTGTCGCGCGGTGACGCGATTTCAATTCACGCCCCTCCGCGAGGGGCGACCAGCGTAGAACGC
>ERZ773216.3902-NODE-3902-length-11133-cov-4.883102_pt1 | contig 11133 bp, 12 predicted proteins | sample MGYA00511259_ERZ773216 | MGnify/ENA primary metagenome ERZ773216 (study PRJEB29015, sample SAMEA2737764) | human gut metagenome | biome: human gut; feature: human-associated habitat; material: faeces | place: China | collected 2012 ... | reverse complement strand
GTGTTCGGGTATTTGGAGAGATGAGAAAGAAAGTGACAATCACCATGCAGTTTCTTCTTTGGGGGAGGCTGCATGGAGGATGCCCTTACGTATGATTTGTTTTGCTTCTCTTCAGGTCATCCAGCATCTGTCCGACGGATACTTATCTTTTCTAAAGATTCCTGTATCAGTTCCAATATATGAAAAGCAATCAAGATATCATACATAAATACCTTCTTTTTGTATCCTTTCACGTAAAAACGAATCCATCTTATCGCGCAAGCGTACAATATCCACCTTGCAGCCCAGCAACTCTTCCAACTCTTGCTTTATACCTGCCAAAGCAAAAAAGCCATGGAGCCGGCCTTCCACACACACATCCACATCACTGCTCTCGGTCTGTTCGCCACGTGCCACAGATCCGAAGATTCTCATGTGGACAATGCCATATTTATGAGCATTCTCAGCCATATATTTACGTAATATTGCAATGTATTCAGATGTTGTTTTCATATTGCTCCTCCCAGTAGGTTTTCGCAAATATACGATTTATTTTTCTTTGTACAAGGCTTTTGCAATAATAAATTTACTAAAGGTGATTCCTATCTGAAACAGCAGAGTTCCTAATCGGATAATTTTATTTTATTATTTCAGATGGAGTTTGAAGACTAAGCCACCGGAAAAGTATTTGCAACGATTCAGTTCTACTATGGCGTTGATGTAATCTTTCCAGAAGCTGTACTCAAAGCCCAAATTTACCTGATACTTCGCCCCGTTAGGGTCAAAAGTCAAATCCTCCTTCACATCCGTATAACCGGGAACCACTTCTGCCATTAAATTAACACCATTAATGGCTTTATGCACCCAAGAATCACTTTCCTTCAAATGAAATCGGAAATTCGCACCCATAGCCGGATTATTCAACTTGTTATCAAAACGGTTGCTGTATATCCATGACAGGTGTGCGCCTAATGTACCCACACTCTCAAAATAAAAATGTTTGGTTATGGCCAGATAATAGCGGTTATGAAAACCATTACCATAATTTAATTCTGAAGGTTTGGACAGCGATCCTCCATTCCATGAATCACCTATCACATCATTCGCCCCGAGAACTATCTGGGGGGTCCATTCTTTCCAACAGCCTTCTTTCCACACTCTAAGCCGAAAATGAAAGGAACGGTCCTGATTGACAAATTTACCATACGTGGAAGGGACCCAATAGCCAGAGCGATTACCATAATCCACAGGAACAGCTTTATGACCGGTACACAGATAACCTGCCTCCAACCATGGGAAAATGGTAATATTGATATAGTAGTTCCATGTGTCATACCACCAACGGGGAACGGTAGCGTGATGATTCAACCAGCTTCCACCTGCCATAAAGGTTTTATCACGTTGCATGTCGGCAGTGGGCATGTTCATCAGGCCGGTGGTGCCGTAGTTGATTTGAGCATCTGCTTGTACCAAATAAAAAATAACAATACAAACAGCTAATAATATTCTCTTAATCATGCAAGTTTCATTTACAACTTTACAGACTGATAAATAGCCTCCAATTCTTGAATTCGATTTGTTATTAAGAACTTCTGTTCAAAAAGAATACGTGAATTATTACCATACAAATCTCTTTTCACTTTATCTTCCACCAATTCACATATAGCTTTTACAAAGGCCTCCTTTTCCAAAGGAATCAGTCTTCCATTATATCCATCTTGCACACAATCCTTATTCCCCGCCACATCAGACGCAACAATGGCTTTACTCAAAGACATAGCCTCAATTACCGCCAACGGCAATCCCTCATATCGGGCCACCGTCAAATAAAACAGGGAATTATTGACATACTCCAATGTTTCCTTATGGTTAAGCCAAGGGAAAAGACTTATCACTTCCTCCAAAGCATATTCAGCAATCTTAGCTTTCATACTATCAAGTTCCGGTGAATAATAGCCTACACCCAACAAAACAAACTTCACCTCAGGATGCAAAACGTGTACATCTTTTACGACTTCCACTAAAAAAAGAGGATTCTTTTGATAGGAAGGTCTTCCTATATAACAAATATATTTATCAGGCTTCATCATTTCCCAATTCATTTACAGCATCCGGTACTGCATTATTCCATACCAAGGCTTTGTCTTTATGATAATGAACCATATTAATACCCATCACCCGTTCTGACTCCGAACAAGCCAAAAGCCAGGCATCCAATTTTGTAGAACGTTCTATAAACAAATAGATTTTTCTTTTTAATCTTGATTCGGTACTTAAAAATGAAAAAGCATGAGGAGTATAAAAAGTTTTAGTTCGAGTTAAAAATCCGGCAATCCTTCCTACGACTCCCCCCTTGGCACTATGACAATGAAGCAAATCCGGCCGTTCTTTTCTTATTATTCTCACAGCTTGTATTATAGCTTTAAAATCATTCCATAGATTCAAGTTCCGATAAAGGCTTATTCCATACTCTTTCACTCTTTCTCCATTCTTTTCTATTGACTTATTGTTGTCTTTGTCACCATGAACAAGAATGTACTCATAGCCGCCTTCAGCGTATATTATCGAATTTCGGATATAGATATCCAATCCGCCAATTACTTGGCCGAGATGAAGAATTTTCATAAAATATATTAAAACGCCCTCTACCGCTTGATAGCCTTTCCCTTATTAACAATCAAAAAAATACGTTTCATTGTTTGGTATATCCCCAAACGAGCACTGCATACCCGTACCTGCTTCTCTAATCTATGTCTTATGGTTATAGGAAAATATTTCTTAAAACATTTCTCGGTATCCATTACTGCAAAATCTTTAAAGAAATTACCACGTAATGGATGAGGTACAGGAGACTGGACCAATTCTTTCACACCTGATACTGCCTGGTCCACACCTATTTCCACTAAATTCAATTCATGAGATACTTCCTCCAGTATGTTTTCCGCTTTCCAAGTACGTGCTAATATACGAGTTACTCCTTTATCATTGTCAAGTTTACTGTTAAATCTATATACATCAAAACAATCCCAAATAGTAAAATCTGTTCTTCTTACAACAGAACGAAATTTACAATCCGTACAACTAGGACGAATGTTAACTCCGGCAAAAAATGTACGCAGATAATAATCCGTATCAATTCCTTCATGATATTCTTTATTTCCTCCACTCAGACTCATGCTGGAATATTTATACCCATAGCGTTTATTTCTGAATTTCAAATCAGTAAAATCAAAGTATTTTCTTTGCATTTCAATATACTTACGAAGAACAAGCGGAGACGGCACAGCCCTGCACACCACATCTACCGTCACTAGTTTGTCATAAGGCCTACGAAGATAATTTAACAAGCCTTCCAATTGACAAGGCGTTCCGCTGAAACACACCCACTTCCCTGCAAGTAAAAGTTTTCTAGTGTTGCTATAGGCATCTCCTATCAGACTTTGAACATATTTACTGTTTCTAAATCTATACAATTCGTCTATTGTGTCAACAGCTACATGAATCACCTCACCATCAGCGCCAAATGCCGCGCCATAAACTACCCCTCCTCTTCTTATCACCCAATTAGCAATAGCTGAAAAAGCCCCTCCAGAAGTACTCTCCCGTAAGACCTTCTCATCCCTATTCTGAGCAAGAAACGCGTTGACCGGTTCTTTGTAGGATTCTTTTTTTATGATCTTTTCAGACAAAAGAGGACATACAGCCTCACATGCACCACAATCGGTACATGTTTCGGCATCAACCACCGGATAGCGGTACCCCTCGTTGTCTTCAACCATTCTGATGCTATGACGAGTACATATCTCGGCACACGCCCAACATCCACAACAGTTCTTCTTATCTATAATTCTTATCATAATCTATACCACTTTTGGCCAAAGCATCTTTCACATAGTTTTTAGTAAAACTACGCAGTTCTGCTAGTCGGGCATGCACCTTATTGTAGTCTACAGTCCGAACTAAAACGTCGTTTACATACTCATCCCCCTTCAGCAACCGATTCTCCTGTCCTACCAGTGCAAGGAGTGAGTACAGCCGCCCGTTTGTCGATACCACACTATCATTGTTATACCTGCGGAAAGTAAAAAACTTTTTTTGGTAAAGCAATGAAAAGACCGAAGCATGAAATGAGTCAGTAAACACATATTCCGCATCTCGTATCAGTTGTACAAATTCTGCCGGTCCCACATTATAAGGAGCATAATCAGGAAATTCCACATCACTTTTAATATATTCATCGCAATGTTGAAGTTGCACAATTTTACATCCTGTAATCTCCTTTACACGCCTTACAAACTCGCGTTGTTCCGGGTTGTTTCCAAGAAAATAACAAAACAGATAAGGCTCATTATAAAATCGTTCTCTTTTAGTAATACATCCCCATTCCTCTGCTGTAAAAAGGATGGTCGGATCGCACACCACCGGTACATCACGTCCTGTCAACTGTTTCACTATTTTTTGGCCACTAACTTCTCGCACCGAGATAAAGTCAAAACGTTTCAAAAACTTCGCAGCCTTTGCTGCCTGTACTTTAGGAAGTCGCGAAATGCCAAAACTGGTAGATAACGCTATTTTAGGTATATCGACAGGAACAAAATTCAACGAATAATAATCACCTTCAATGTTTGAAGGCAACCACAGTTGGTCACTACCTACCACAAATCCACCATAATTATGCGCCTCTGCCGTTATCTCGTCCCTTGAGTTATATCTTTTAGAAATCCTAAACATAGTATGACTGAAATCATAGAACATCTTTCTACGCATAGCTATATTTCGCTTATATTCCCTCCCCTTTGTTCTTTCTGCCAAAGCCTTCTTTACCGTTGCCCATTTATCTTTTACCGTATGGATATCCCATATACGACTAAGGAAATACCTGTATTTCGCCTTGTTTATCTCATTCTGAATACCGTCAATACAGATGGTTTCGTTCTCCACACCCATTTTGTTAAAAAGCAGCTGTGTAGCATACGCCTGCAACTGGCTACCATAGTTAAGCTGAAAATAGCAGGTTACGAGTGCAAGTTTCTTGCTGTTTTCCATAATCAATAATTATACTTTCCTTTTTTGAGATAATATTGTTTCATCCACCCGATGAGGGGAAGCATAAAATACATTCTATATCTGATAAAGAATAAAGCTAATTTCCTTTGTTTATCCATTCCGGTAGTTTCACATTTCAATATAGAAGTGACAAATATCCGATTATCACGAATCACCTTTGCAAATGTGGAAATTTTCTGTCCCATACTTACCTTATTCATAGGATGGAAATACGTATTCATAGCCATAGCTATAATGGCATAAACCACTCTTTGATGAAAAGGAGCAATAAACATCTCTTTGTTTGCAAAGCCATTAAGATCTTTCTCTATAACATAAAAACAGTCCAGCAAATATTGTGTATTCTTTTCATCCACCTTCTTTGATATAGAATTCGGATTATATCGGTAGTGATTAAAATATTCGTTTACATATAAGGCCTTCTCCGCATAATAAAAAGCTCGAAGAGAAAACTCTAATCCCTCTGCTCCCTGCCTTAATCTATCATCATGACGCAATCTGTTTTTCTTTGCATAATTTGTCGAAATAAATTTAGCACATGCTGTTGCTATACCCGCCTTATAAATGAGTGTATGGCGAGCCAATTCGTGACACTCTGTACCGATATAGAGATATTCTTGTTCTTTACATTTCCATTTCATTTTTCCTTTGATGGATTTATCCCCCAACTCCTGAAGCAGGTTCCAAAATACAATTTCTACATCCTCATAACCGTTCACGTATGTCACCAATTTCTCCAGCATATCTGTATCCACCCAATCATCTCCATCAATATACATATGCCATTCTCCTTTCACTATATCAAAACCAGCATTACGAGCAGATACCAATCCACCATTAAGTTTGTGAATCACTCGTATACGGCTATCCTCCATGGCATAAGCATCAAGAAGTTGAGGTGTGTGATCTTGCGAACCGTCATCCACCAATATCAATTCCCAATTCTTGTACGTTTGGTTTAAAATACACTCCACTGTATCTTTAATGAATTCCTCTACATTATAACAGGGAACTATTACTGAAATTAAGGGTTGTGTCATTGTATCTCTTTATTTCCACAAAATAGAATCTAAATAATTTTTTTATTAAAAAACTACTCCTTTCCAGAATACTATATTTATAAAATATCTTCATACACTTTCTGCTATTTTCTCTATTTAAGAGCAATTGTATGAAGAGTTATTATATATTACTACTTCATATGTTTTTTATATTGAATTTGATATAATCTTATACACAATTTATAAAAACCACATTTATAAAGCCAAAGCAATACTCCATATCGCAGAGAAGAAAGTTTTATAAGATCTCGCAATTTTACATCCATAATCCAATCATAAAAAAAAGATGATTCTTTCAGATCTGATATCACTTTCACTTTTTGAGTCATAGACATATCACAAGCCGGATGCGCTACAGTGTGGCACAACGATCCCAATACCATTTGAAGCCAAAAATAGGAATATTCTAATCTGTTTTCTTTTAATATTGGCATCCAATCTATAAGATAATCAAACAAAATCTGAGGACGATCAAGAATTGTCTTTATGGTATATTCATGAAATTTTGCTGATGTACTAAAACCCAATCTAATATAATGATTATAATATACACTACTATTGAACTCAAAAGAAGCGCCATTACCTAAACAATGCCAAAGAAAGTCATAGTCCTCACTCCCTGTCTTAAAAAACAGATTGAATTCAATGTGATGTTGATCCAAAAAAGATTTTCGGAACAAAGAATCCCATACACATTCAAATGCATAAATGCGCCATAGCTCCCAAAATCTTTTTTTAATCTGTTCATTTGTCACTATTTCATTATTAAAAGCTCGGATATCATTACGAAATATCCGTTTCTGATACGACTGTATAGCCTTACTCCCGAATTTTATAATATCTACACCAGATACCTCTATACGATTATAATTATCTTCCAATTGTTTAGGAGAATATTCGTCATCATGATCGGAAAAAGCTATGTATTTCCCTTTTGCCACTTTCAGCGCAGCATTCCGTGCAGCACAAATTCCCTTATTTTTCTGATGAATTACAACAACTCTTCCATCCTTACGCGCATATTCATCACATCGCTTCGAGCTACCATCCGTAGAACCATCATCCACCAATATCAATTCAAACTCTTTCAAACTTTGGCTAAGAATACTCTCTATAGCTCTATTCAAATATTCACCGGAATTATAAACCGGCATGATTACCGATACTTTAGTCATATTTTCCATATTTTCCTATCAAAGCATGAAAAATGCCTTGAAACATCATTTTATTTTTATTCCACCGATTTTCTTCATACATATTTATAAGAATAATCCTTTTAACTGCCAACCCAATCTGGCGCAATAGCTGGTGATGACGTTTACCTAACAAAAAATTATTCCTAATCATATAATAACAACGTAAAGGACTGTGATTGAAAACCAATTCTTCCTTTCCCAGCAGTTTAACTTTTCTACTGTGCCCCACTTCATGTAACAGCTTAACATCATTTATCTTTAATATCTTATAACCATATTCACACAAAGACATACAGATATCAAAATCAACTGCATCAATAAACATCTTTTCACAAAATCCCCCTACTCTTTTCCACGCATTTACATTAACAGCAGACGCAGAAGTTATACATAAAGAAACAAACTCTACTTCCTTGTCATGCCCCTTATCGTAAATCCGTTCTCCAAAATTACGGTCTACAATCTTACAGCATAGCATTCCTACTTCTTTTATCCCTGCATATTTCTGATATTCTGATATCAGATTTGATGGCGCCACACTGTCTTGATCTAATGTCACTATCCAGTCATATCCATCTTCTGCCGCTACTGCTACCAACGTATTGAGCGCTGTCGCCACACCGACATTGACCCTATTACTGATAAATTTAATATGAGAAAGTCCATGCAATATTCTATATATATCATCTATATTTTCCGACCCATTGTCAAAAAGATACAATCTATCCACTTGAATATTAACAGAGGATACATTCTCCATAAGCCTTTCAATATCAGGATTATAAAGAACAATACCTGCGACAATTCTTATCATAATTTCAATTATATTTCAATTTTCATTATAATCAAGATTTCATACCACTCGCTTTGTCCATGGAAACGTACCATAAAATAATAAACACATCAAAATATAACTTACCCAAAAATTATGTGTCCCGATCTGAACAAATGCATTACAAAAGGCTTCGCCAAAAAATGACATAAACATTGATGGTAATATTTTCGCAAACAGAAATGTTTGCCATGTTAAATATGCCGTGTCTAATGAATGGCTACTCATGACCAATAAATATAAAGATTCAATGACTATACCAATAAAGAAGCACAAGACAAAGACGCCCATATAGCCAAAATCAATATAATAACTTTGTAAAGCCGTATATACATTCCCTAAACTATGCCCAGCTCTTTCATTAAAAGGTAAAGTTTCATCAGTCCGATCCTTCAAATTTAACAATCCTGTATTTTTATCAATATATTGATAATAAGAATTAAATGTGATTTCACCCCATAACTCTGTTTTTACTTCCTTCCATCTTATAAAATCATCTAAATTTTGTATTTCTGCCCCACAATACTTAATAACAATATCGGCTACAGTATCTTCCTCTGAATATTCTCGCCCTATCATCGTCCCCATAAATTGAAATCCCCATAAAAAAACATAAGCAATAATACCCCATTGTACTACCCTCTCAAATTTAAAAGATCCTTCTTTCCTTTGAATCTGAATAAAATAAAAAGTACCAAAAGTAATCAACATCCACAACATACCACTTCTACCTGATGACAATAAAGAAATCAACAATGTTACTATAAAATTAAGTAGACAGAGAATATATTGTTTTTTGTATTTTTTTCTTCGTTCTATATAAAAAGGAAGTAAAAATGCAAAGACAAAAGCCATATTATAGGTTTGACCTATAATATATCCAACACCATAAGGCAATTTCATCGAATCACCATCGAATTTTATAGCCATCGTATGTGCAACCAAGTTTTCAGCCAAACTCCCCATACCGTAATATCGAAATAAAAAGTATACTTGGAAAAAGGCCAAAATAAGTTGTAAAAATAGCAAAACAGTGAACCTTACAGCAGAAATAGGTCTAAATACATAATGTTTTTTCTGAGTCTTTCCCTTTTTGTATTGTTTATACGCCCAACTCCCTATTGTCAACGATACGCAACTTCCGAACACAAGCCAATAGGTTTCTTCATAGATTTCAACACCCCACTTTTCTATATAAATAGAAAGCAAGACCGAACAGACAAACAAACCTAAAGTAAAAGAAAGAGCAGGTGTCCCTATTTCCTTTGAAAATATATAAAAATAGCTAATCACCAACAAGAACGCTAGTGAAACAATCAGCACTATTAAAAACATTTTATTTATGAATCATAAATTGATATGTTTAAATTGCTAATGTTTTTTTAACAATAGCAGGTACTCCAGCCACAAGTGAATAAGATGGTACATCTTTAATAACAACTGAACCAGCAGCTACAATAGCCCCATCACCAATTTTCACATTCCCCAATATGACAACATTGTCACCTACCCAAACATTGCGACCGATAGTAATTGGCCCTTTGGATAATAACGGTCTATCAACAGGAGCAAGTTTCAACTGCTCCTGTTCAAATTCACCATGAGATGTATCGTTAATAGTGACATTCTTACCACTTAAAAAATTGTCGCCTATTTCTATTCTGTTACAACAGTTAATAGTATTATACATACCCAAAGAACAATTATTGCCAATTTTCAATATTGGATAAAACTTTTTGCCATTGTATAATGGATGAGTACCTACAAAACAAAAAGGTCGTATAACACATCCATTCCCGATGTACACATTTTCACCATGCCATAATGAAAATGGATAATATATTCTCAACAAATCCCCTGATTTTCCCAATGATGGTATCAACCATAAGGTATAAATTTTGGTTTTCAACGATTGTAATTTGCTTATTACTTGCCCCAAAAAAGAATAGAATATAGCAACTATAATATGCATAATCAATTTATTTATATTTATTTGCCCGTTCATCAATCATATCAAGAATACCATTCTGTTTTAAACCTAGCATCAAATCTTGCCGCATCGTAAATCTATACTTGAAATTCAAAAGATTAAACCGAATTATATGTTTTAGCCTTGTAAGTAAACTGGTATAAAGTATTGGCTTATTATCCCCCATCATAGATACAATTGGTGTTTCTTTAATTTTCAAATCATTAATAATACAATACATAGGCAAAAGCAACTCTGCCAAATATCCCATTAATCTCTGCTCACGTACATAAGGTGATTTAGGAAGTATCTCAAACAAATCAAATAATATGCTAAACTGCCATTGACAGAAATCATCGAATAAAGACTTTCTGCATACAAACATATTACAGGGATTAAAGTAATTGCGCTTAATCAGAAAATTCATTATATCTTGATTTTTAGAAAACCTACCTTTCATGTAAAGAATGAATGCCATGACATCTTCAGGAACTAAATTCCGCAATAAATAACTATATAGGTTCTCAGAAAAATATACGCTTTTCGTCAATACAATATCTGCCCCACCCATCAGCTGTTCCACGTTTTGCGTGGTGAACTCCGTCTGAAAATAGCGACGGTAATGACACAGACCTATATATTCTACATCGTGCATATTCTTCCAAGCCCAATATTGAGCAGTAAGTTCACAAAAATAAGGATTAAGATGACTGATGTTATCACCCGTATCATCACTGAGAATACCAAGTTCTGTTTTCGAAAGTGCTTTACCTACATGAATAGGAATGTACACTTCATTGTGAAATACTTCAGCTTCTTTATGCTGCGCTACCAGTATCTTTATTTTTTCCATAAAAGACTTATTTTTTGAACAAACTGATCAAACGAATTTCAATTGAATTTGCATTTCCATACTGCAATATTCCAATACACAACGATCTGCCACATAAAAATATTACAATGCCAATTCTTTTACATCAACTCCAGCCATTAATAAAGCTGTAATAAAATCTAAATAGGACTTTGTAG
>ERZ773216.3885-NODE-3885-length-11203-cov-28.885450_pt1 | contig 11203 bp, 8 predicted proteins | sample MGYA00511259_ERZ773216 | MGnify/ENA primary metagenome ERZ773216 (study PRJEB29015, sample SAMEA2737764) | human gut metagenome | biome: human gut; feature: human-associated habitat; material: faeces | place: China | collected 2012 ... | reverse complement strand
CTTGTAAACGTTCCTCCCTGGAACTCCCACGTTTCTACTTTTCCGGCTGAATTTATGAACGAGACCTTCAGTCCGATATTTCTAAGTTCCTGCGGGACTTGGGCAATGGCACCTTCCAGACTGTACTTGTTACTCCCGTCAATTCCCGAAGTAGGATGCTGGACGGAAACATTATACTCGGTGATGTACTCCATATAACCGGTTCCACCACTGCCGCCACCAAGCTCATCTGCCAGTGTCAGTATAGGGTTGCCGTCCTTATCCAGACCACGCACGTAAAATGCCTTTCTTTTCGGAAGCGCACTTTCAACTTCCTTCATCGTTTTTATAGCTCCCATAATTATCTGATTAAAAATTGAACACCATTTATTGTTTAATAAGTGAATACAATCCGTCTTAATACGCTGCCGACCGCTATGCCGGCAGCATCCGCAAGTATGTCCAGCCAGTCCCATCCCGAACCGACCTTGTATTTCTTCCTGTACATCCAGTCAGCGGCTTCTTTCGTCACGCCTGCCGTAACGGCACAGAGTTCACCCGCTGTCAGCGTGATGACAAGGCATGCAAGAAAATGCAGCAGCTTGTCGTTGAGTTTTAAAAGTATATCCAACATAACCATTATCCACAGAAAAAATGAATCCAATGACTACCGTCAAAAACGAAAAAGCAGGATATCTGATTGATAGAAGTGGCAGTGGTTGTGCCTCTGTTATTGGCATTCATCAGAGGTCCTTTCACTGAAACATTCCGGTTCAACTGGTTCTTCAAATATACAATCCGGCCTGGAGTAGTTGACCTTGGAAGAAACAGGGTAGGGTCAAAACTTAGATCCGGTCCTCCATATATGATAATGTCATCGGTATCACTGACCGTATAGCTCGGTGGGGCAGACATCATACTGCTGCCTAAAATTTGGACACCCACAGATAGTCCGGAAGCCCGTAATCTGCTTATTCTTACTGATTCACCGCTCCTGGCATTCAAATCTACATTACCCTGTGCTTCTATCGCGCAAGTATCATATCCGGCCTGGGCCATCACTTTTACACCGGTTGAATGGTCACCGTAGGCACTCAGACTAAGTGCCGTAATCCCATCTCCACGAATACCGCACATTGCCCCGGAAGAGACATTCACTTCAAAAAATTTCCCGCCATCCTTGCCTATCCTCAATGTCGCGGTCGGATTTTCCTTTTCGTTTTCAAGTCCTCTGTTGGTTATCTTGAATGCACCGATATAACCTTCGGTTGCGGTAACACTGCCTGTAAACTCCCCGTCTGCGCCATCCAGGTGCTTCACCCGCAGATTATCCACGTCGATAAGGTCTGCATCTATCTTCCTGGCAAGCAAAAGCTGCGTGCCCAGTAGCGGGTATTCCTGAATGGATTTCCAGGAAGTAGTGTCCGGGTTCTGGGCTACGTCATCGAACGGGTGCATCTCGCTGTTTCCGGCCACCGGATTCATCCACATGAATACAAAGCCTTTGTCCTTATCCAGGAAATATTCCCCGTTCTTGTATTTGAACGGCAGCGGTTTCCAGTCACCATCAACCGGGAACGGGGACGGGTTCTGCCGCACAATGCTGGCCCTCTTCTGAGCAAGAAGGGTCTCGCGGGCACTATCACGGTACGCTTCCACGATAATAGAATCCGCATTGCCCCACTTCTCAGATGGAAGGTAGTATTCCCATTCGGACGATGCACCGGGGGAATCCGCCGTACCGAGGTCCTTGCCGGCCGACTGGACATGCAGCCGCCAGAATACATCCAGAAGGGCCGCATCAGCCCCGGTGCGGTGCAGGGCTTTCAGCTTCAGCGGCACCATCTGCACGTTGTTACAGTCCACAGAGATGGCAGCCGGCTGGCACTCGATGTCAACGTATTCCACCGGGTCAGGCTCGCTGACAGCTACGATACTCAAAACTGCCGTCGTCATCATAGCTCAATGGGATTAGTATTCGTGGCAATTACTCTGAACGTCTTGGCGCGTGCTGCATCCGTATAGGTCAGTGCGATGTCCTTGCCCTGGAACTTATTGCTGTCCTTTCCCGACAGCGTGAACGGATTGTTCTCGCCATCGAATGTGGCGAAGTCCCAGCTTGCCACCGCCACTTCCTCTCCGGACTGACGTTTATAGGCATACGGCGTCAGCGTTCCCGTTTCTCCAGGATATATCTGCCCGTCAGAAGCAAGCCCCTTGACCTTGAATGCCGCCAGTATGGGGTCGCTAAGGTCAAACACGGTAATGAAGCCCTTTGCAATGACTTTCGCATTCTGCACAGCCTCACAGCTCACTACCAAAGAACCGTCAACATCAGATGCCTGTATGCTCTGTGCGCTTTGAGTACCGAGATTCTCTTCCCCGGAAGGAAGATGCTTTTTCCACTGGAGCGTGATATTGCCCAAATCGTTGATTAAGTCACCGCCACTGTACAGCGATGCCTTCAATGCCAGCACATCGGCCGGATTGACTATTTGCGTACCCTTGTCAGAAGTAATGAATAACTCATACTGCTTCCCGGATGATTCCTGGATAATGACATTGGTGGCAAGTTCATTGAACTCTGCCGTGTGTCCGCCGATTTCAACTTCACCCGAAATGGTTATGCGGTCATTGTCATATCCGGAGATGGGCACGAGGTTCCTCATGACGCGAAGTCCGGTCATGGAATAGGACTGCGAGTCCACACTGACATTGTATCCGGTTACTCTTTTGAACATGCCTGCAAACTGTTCCGTAGTACACAGCCCGTCCTCCCCAAATGCAAGTTCGGTACCGTTATACTTGAACACAAGTTTGGAAGGAATAAGGATACGTCCGCTGCTCACATCCCGCAATACGACAACGACAATAGGATGTTTGTCCTCCGCCAACGCTTCAAAATCCGGTATATACTTGTCACTTTCCTTCGTCCATGCCTGGATAAGAGGTCCGTTATCCACGCGTACATACCCGTTGACGGTCGTTCCGTTGCTCACCGCCACGACAGCCAGTGAAGCGGTCACCTGATTCTGGTTCATCGTTTACCTCCTTTCGCCGACTGTTTCTCAATAATCGCTTTCAGTTCGCGTGCCGAACCGATAATGTCAACATCCAAAAGAGTGCCCACATTCCGCATCTCACTGATAGGAATGTACACCCTGCCGTCCGGAAGAGTGTTCATCATGCCGAAGAACCTGCCTTCGAGCTTTGTTTTTTCCGCTATTACGTACATATTGATAAAAGTTTAAGTTATTATTCATATACCGGCCCCGTGGCAATGAACTGCGTCTGCCCGTCAATCCGTGAGGAGATAACAGAGCCTTCCTCATCGCCCATCAGGGACTCACCCGCAAGAAGCTCCACTTCCGCCCATACCTGGAAGATATGCCCCTTGGGGAAACCCTTGTCCGCCGGAATGAACTCCAGCGTACGCCCGCCGGTTGCCAGCACCTTCTCCGTTTCGCCCGGCTTGCCCGACTGCCCTTTCCATGTGATACGGAAAAGCTCGTCGTACTCTGTACCGTACTCGCGGCGGTTGTCGAAGATGCGTACCTCATAGGCGCTCGGCTGCTTCATATCATCGGGAAGGGTGAAGCCTTTCGTCTGGATAATTTCACAATTGAGGGAAGCTGCCATCTCAGTTTTTACCTCAATAACCTTTTCCAGCCGCCCGTCCGTAGGGGCCTGCGGTCTGCTGCCCGCATACTCACAGGCACGGCAACGGAAGCTCGCGCCAGTGACATACTTCGCCTGATACATCAGCTTTCTTGTATATATTCCATTCCCGTCATGGCAGACGATGCCGGGGTCGTCCGGTGTAACCGGGCGGTATGCTCCGTTTTCGAGGATGTCCCAGAAGTATGCGGCGTGTTCATCATCCACGGGTTCGGTCCCTGTATAGAGCTGCGGTTCTATCTCCCTGTTCCAATAGCCGGAACGGTCGGCCAGGCGCAGCGGGTCGGTCACCATCACGGTATCACCCTTCAGGCGCAACGAATACGCCTTGTTGTCGTACAGGTGCGAATACGACCTGATGCTCCTTTCGACCCTGACCTCGCGGTTCGTGCGCGGGTCCGTGAATATCGCGATACCGAAATACTCCACCGGCTTCTCCGGCGGAATGTTCTTCCAGATGGTAAGCGCATATTTGGGCACACCGCCGATGCCATCGGAAATGCTGTAATACTCACCCTCGACGATGCGGTTGGCCGACTTGTCACGGGGTGCGCCCTCGAACCACTCCACCCCCGTGAGTTCCATTTCACCGAATACAATATTCTCGTCGAATGCCGATACCTTCGGTACGATGACCAGCGGTGTCAGGGTCCGGTCGGGGCTGTATTCCCGCAGCTGCTTGTCATACGTCTGCACGGGACTGCCCGACAGTACGATTATCTCTCCCTGGATGGAAAGGGGACTCACATAAATACGCCCCTGCTGTTTGTTACTCTTTATTCCCATAGTTATAATATGTCAAAACCAAATCTCTGTTCTATAGGCTGCATTTCCCCTTCAACCGGAATGAATACCCGGCAGATGAAGGCAACGGATCTGCTTACAAAGCCGAAGTCTGAACCGACCCCGTGCTGGTTCCCGTTGTCGATATGGATGGCAAGCCTGTTGCCATCCACGTACTCAGGCGTCCAGAGGTTGTCCGCCGGAACATTTCCGCTGTCACGGAACCATTCCACTTCGGTGGCACCGTCCGCCATCACATCATCCGTTATATCCGTAGTTCCGAAATATATACGCCCGGACATTACCGTATCCACACCGCCTATGACGAATGCCTCCCCACCTGATAGTGAGAGCTGGAGCGAATACCTGCTGTCGCCCTCAAGGAGTCCCCACGACGGGGAGTTCCATTTCGGTTCATCGGTTGTCTTATCTGACAGACAGCCCCACTTGCAGCCAAGGTGGTAGACCGTATGCTGTTCCAGCAGGGTATATTCGCTGCCGGAAGGCTTTGCCAGTTCGTGCTGCACTAAGCGGTAAGGAGCACCGCTCTGGGCCGTTTCCGGCGACCAGACACCCCGGTCTACCATCTTGGGAACGACATCACCGTTATAATCGAACTGATAGAATTTCTCGGCAATGACCGTCTGTGCAACGATGCCAACATCTTCGGTTGTCACCGGCAGTTTTTCGAGAGCCTTGATGTTAGGGAGTTTTCCGAAAGTCAGCGCATAGTTGTAGTCCTCCAGTATTGGCTTATACACGTTGGACAAAAACATGATGCGCCCCTCACGCGAAGAAATCATCCACGACTGTGCCCGTTCGTTGAAGCCGCCTGCTTCAGGCAGCGTACTGTTACCCCTGCGGGTTACGTTGTAGCCGGCCAACGGCGGATAGTTCATGCCTCCAGGCACTTCGCTGTCCGGATAGAGCACGACCGTTATGCTATTCTCCTGCGCATTGGTAGTAAGAATACGCATCCAGCTTGTATGATACTCGGAACCGCCCGTAAGCAGTGTATTAATGATGGAAAAGCAGACATCATTCTCCTGGAACTTCATGAAGTCGAAGTCCGTGCGTTTCTCTATTTTCAAACGATAGGTGCTCTCGCCCAAATCCTCCACGGATTCTATCTTACCAATCTCGGTAAAGGAGTAGTCAGACTCCATTCCTTGAATCTGATTGATAATAAGGTCAAGCACTGATAGTGAACCGCGGACTTCCAACCGTTCTACCTGTGCCCGGCCATCAGGAAATATCCCTGCACCCTTGCCGGCAATCATACTGTCTACGAATTCGCCGAACTCGCCGCCTGCAAGGAGTTTCAAAAGATATTCAGTCTTATCAGACTTGTCTTTCCTTAAGAAAGAGACCAGAGACCTGCGTGCCGAGAATACATTGCTGTCGGAAGGGGCTGTCGTATCGTTCGTCCTGATTATATAGACCCCGTTTCCGCCGCCGGTATATGTCTGCCCCTTGTAGGTCAGGGAATCAATCTTGTCTTCCATATCCCCGATACGGGAATAGGGCATGCTCTCACCGATTATGTATGCAGGGCTGTCCCAGGGCTTGTCAAGGTTGAACTCCCAGCCGAGTATGCGGCTGTCGCGCCCGTTCTCAAAAAAAGCCCTGTTTACAAGGAACACTTTCTGTCCGAACTCATAGAAGCGTCTCAGCCGGTCGTTATACACCCATTCGGAATCAAGGGTCGTGTTATATGTACCGTCATCCCTTTTGCGTCGGTCGGCATACTCCTGCGCCTTTCCCTTAAGCTCCTGTTCGGCTTCGGGGATATATCTGTCAGACACAAGCTGGATGTTGAAACCGGAAAGGACATACTCGTCGCCGTTTTCCGGACGAAGGGTATCATCGGGAAGCATACGCCCGTAATCCTCGTTTCTCACGATTTCCCAAAGCTGCGCGCCGCGCATGTCGTCTTTGGGGTCGGAATTGAAAATGACACCGAATTCCATGCCGTTAAGTTTGCCGGACTGGAACCGGATTCTCAGTTCCTGGCCTTCGATAAGATATTCATCCTTGAACTCCAGCCCGGTATCCTTGTAGCGGTAGTAGGTGACGGTCTCTTTCGTGCCGTTCTCGTCCTTCACCTCTTCGGTGCGGGTATGCACGTCGGATAATGTGCCCGTACGCCGGGGATAGACATTTTCAAATACGACAATATCCTCTATCGCTTCCTCTTCGGACATGTCGGGATACACATCAATGTAAGGCGTGTCCGCGGGAAGCATCAGCCTGCGCTGGACTACGCCGTTGACAACCGTCTGTTCATCCACGGGACGGTAGTCTGCCGGAATATTCCGGGTAGAGCCGAACGCATAGATTCTGGTCGCATAAGTACCTTTGCTGTCGCTGCGGGTCATGGCTGACGCTTCAACCCCTAACTCGATTCTGACGGAATTACCATATTCATTTCGCCCAAAATGGATTATGTTATCCGTTATCCAGCAGTCACAGTCCCATTTCTCCTTATCGGCCATGGAGAACAGGGCGTCAAGAAGGTTCATATTGTCGTACCTCATCGCAACGGCCTTGTTCTCCACTGTGGAATCTATGCTGAACTCAAACTCTTTTCCCTTGTATGTATATCCGAGTGCCTTCAGGTTGCGGAGGAATACGCCGAGCTGCACGTCAAGGGGTGCGGTCAGAGACCATGAAGCCTCATGGCCGGCATGTTCGGGAGTGTACTTGAAAATCTTGTTCTTCCACTTCCAGTAATACGCGTCCATCCGCAGCTCATAGTCATATCCCCCGGTAGAAGCGTTGAAGGCAGGTTTCTGCAAATCCACTATCTCATAGACCTTGGACAGCAGTCCACCCAGGGACTCGTCAAGCACTCCCGACAAATCCACGTAGTCGCCGAGCTTGAAATACACCGGGTCGGGAACGCTGAACGGAAGGATGATATAGTCTTCCTTCATCAGGGTAAACCTGCCTTTAGCCCCGGCATTAATGGGGGTCGAAAATCTTGTCTTACCGGATATGTCTTTGATGTCTACCATAACGCATCCAAAGTTCGCAGATAAAAAAAAGAGTGCCCTATTTTGGACACTCATATACACGACAATAAACCCAATGTCGTGAATTAGGTTCTGTTTGCTGGGTTCGGCTCGTTAAACTTGGCTGAAATTTTTCCGAAAGTCTGGTCTAAACTCTGTGCATAAGCAACGCTTTTCCCAAGATAAATCAGATGATAAATCTCATTACTGTTAGCCGGAACTTGAATATCAACCACACCTTTATACAATTCTTCAAAGAAAGCTTTTTTCTTTGCTTGATAGTCGGATTGGGAATTTCCTTCAATTGTAAAAGAAAGTGTTATTTCCCGTTCATCTATTTTGGGGTCATTGATTATCACACGTTTTCCATGTTCCAACCGGGACTTATTTTCTATAAATTCTTTCATGGGTGATGATGCCCCAAGTACATCAAGAAAGCCCTCTCCCATTCTTACCCCCCATGTTGTGTAGGCGTCTTGGGTATTTATCAATAAATCTGACATAGTTTATAATTTAGATGTATTGTTTTTCACTTCTGCCATATCTTTCTGAATTTGAATGATTGGTTTTACAATAGCTCCTGTATTTTCCGAAATCTGAACCAATTCAAGATAAGATTGTGCTATCAAATCTCGCGTATCATCAGCGATATTCCTTGTTTCCGTATTTATGGAAAGTAGAGCATCTGCTTTTACTGTCAGTAGATTAAGTGATTGAGATTGAATAATATTCTGATTCTTTATCTCTTCTCCTGCAATCTGCAATGCTGTAAACCGCCCGTTCAACTCTTCGCCGGTATCTTGACTCATTGCCTGAAAGCCTTTGGATGAAGCTGACTGCTGCTCGGTAGAAAGAGACCATCCAAAATCTTTCATTAGCTGTTCTCGCTCTGCAAGCAAACTATCTGTTAATTGCGCCTGCATATCACGAATTTCTCGCGCTTCATCGGAAGACAGACCATCCTTCCCGTAATTCGCCCACGCATCATACAGTTCTTTGATTTTGTCCTTGTACTCATTGGCAATAAGTGATTGGAAGATGGCTTTCTGCAAATACTTCTCAAAATTATTTGCAAAGTCCTCGTTGGTACTGTCCAAATCAGAAAGCAAATCAGCATAACCGTTTTTAAACTCATCGAAGCCTATTCCAGTAATAGCCTCTTTTTCTTTTTGTGCAATCTCGGTAAGTTGTTCTCCATAATCTACAATATTCTGCAAATAAGTAACAAAATCCTTGTTGACGGTATCAAGTACAGAAACCAGTTTTTCATCGGAAAGTATCTTTTCTATCTGTTCGGAAGACAAATCCCACAACTGATATTCCGCTGTAATCTTTTGCCCGACTAAACCTGAAATTCGTTGATAGTCCTCCTTGGACAATCTGTCATTTATACGGTATCCCAATGAGTGGGAGCCGGCACTTGCCCCGCTGGATGCAAGCTGCTTGATTAGTTGCCTTTGCCTGCTTATCTGAATATTTACAAGCTGTTCGGCTTCTTCTGCCGCTTTTATCGCTTCCGTCCCATAGTCGATGTCGATGTAGTCCATCTTCTTGGTTATAAGCTCATCCCAAATGGCTATCAATGTCTCATATTGGGCTTTCATGTTTTCGTAATCAGAATAGTCAGCACCGAACAACCCTTCAAACGCAGATACAACAGAAGAGATTCCACTGACTGCACTCATTGCACCTCCAACAATGTCACCGGACATGATTTGTCCGACACCAATGGCTGTAGTGCCCAATCCTCCTAAAGCATCGGTAACTCCTGTTATGGCGGAATCACTGACACCGAATATGTTGGCGATGTTAGAACCGAACTCACCCAATGCAGGAGCAAAAGACGTTACGGCATTTCCTATATCGGTGATGCCTTGACCGACTTTCTTGGAATCACTGCCACCCTTTTTTATGGCTTCTATCCCTTTCTCCAAGTCAGAGACGAAAGCCTGCCATGGTGATTTACCTTTCAGCTCATCCTTTAGTCCCCTGATTGCATCCGTTACATCCTTTATGGAAATTTCACCCTTTTCTATCTTTTCAATGTCCTTATCGGTAAAGCCTATTCCTTTCAAATCGGCAATAGAAATATCTTTATCGGTACCGGACATGTATTCAATAAGGGCCTCGTACTTGTCTATGATGTCTTGAATAGCGGAAACGGATTTATTACTCGCATCCTCGAACAAATCAGCCATTGCATGGGTAGTTCTGCCATACTGTTCATCCAGTTGCTCTACAGCCTGATTCTTTTCGGCTACCTTGATGGCATATTCGGGGCTGTCTGATTGCAGCTTCGCTATCTCATCATCATACTTCTGAATAAGGTTCTTTCGTTTTTCCTGGTAGTTGCCGAACTCAATGAAATACTCCTGCCATGCTTTTTTGTCGGCTTCGAGCTTGGCTTTACTTGTTGAATCAATATCGCTTTCCCTTTTTTTAGCGGCATTGGAAGCCCATGTGCCAAGCTTCGCCTCTTGTTTGTCGGTCAGCTTTCCACCTTGCGCCGTTTCCCAATCCTTGCGCTGTTTTTTAATGGCATCCAGTTCTTTCTGATAGTCCAAGTCAATCTGAGCCAGCTTCTTTTCTGTTCCATCAGCCATGAGGTTGATTTCATCCTGCTGGTTCTTACGGCGGAGGGAAAGAAGTTGTTCGGCAAGCTGTTCTTGCTGTTTAAGTCGGTTTTCGGCTTCTTTCTTGGCTTGATTTTCCTGCTTGGTTAATGAACTTCCGGTAATACCACCTAAATTTTTATAGGCTTTTTCAGTTGTTTCTACTCGTTTCTTAGCTTCTTCATATTGCTTTGAAGTAAACTTGGATTTATCCTTTTCTATTTCAGAAAGTTTCTTCTTAGCATCATCCCAGTCTTTCTTTGCTTTCTCATAATCCTGCTTGTAGGTGGTTTTATTCTTCTCTGAATCAATTCGGGTTTGCTTGACTGATTTTGCTGTATCTATAAGTGTTTTTATGTCTTTCACATTATAGATTGCTTCATCAGACAAAGTACCCTTAATATCAATAGGCAAACGAAGTTTCACAGTTCCATTTTTACCTTTCCCTTTGATACTCTTTTCTAACTCAGAGATGTAGCGGTCAAACTCACTAATATCAACATCTTTAAGATTGGATATGAACTGTTCAGAGATACCTTTACCTTTATCAACAAGAAATTGGTCTCTATAAGAGCGAAGTTCTTTTAACTTGTTTATTTCCTGCTGTGTTAATTTACCACCATTGATTTGTTTGGCAGAAAGGGCATTTTCATAGTCTGAAACAGCTTTGTTAGCAGCTTCAAAACTTCTTGCAACTTCCTCGCCTGCGCGCTTTGCATCCTCTTTGGCTATTTGTTGTTTTAATTGAAGTATGTCAGCAAGTTTAATTGATTCAATATCGTATTGGGCAAATATCTTGGGATATTCGCTTCGTAATACCGCCAAACTTTCACCTCGCTGCAAGTCAGACAATGCAATATCACGAGAGCTTTGAATAAGACCGTCTATTTTTTGTTTCCGTTCTCTATCAAGTTTGGTCGCTTTTTCTTGTTCTTCATTATACCTCCTTGTTCCTTTTTCAGCAGCGGTTGTAGAATCTCTGAATGCCCACATAGTAGCTGTTAATCCAACAACCACCGTAGCCAATGCTACATAAGGATTAGTAAGCATAGCAGCATTAAGAGCCAACTGCGCCTTTCTTCCCAATAATCATAAAGACATATATAAAATGAAAACAAGTTCCAAATAAATATAGAT
>ERZ773216.3867-NODE-3867-length-11257-cov-3.312355_pt1 | contig 11257 bp, 18 predicted proteins | sample MGYA00511259_ERZ773216 | MGnify/ENA primary metagenome ERZ773216 (study PRJEB29015, sample SAMEA2737764) | human gut metagenome | biome: human gut; feature: human-associated habitat; material: faeces | place: China | collected 2012 ... | reverse complement strand
CCATCAGCAAAAGGGGATGATAAGTTTATCACCACCGACTATTTGCAACAGTGCCGCAGCTACAGCTCTTGATGGAATTGGCCAACGCGTTAACGAAATTACCGACATGAACGCGCAAATAGCGACTGCGGTCGAGCAGCAGGGAGCAGTAAGTGAAGACATAAACCGCAGTATTATCAATATACGCGATGCTGCTGATACCAATGTACAGACCGGGCAGAATAATTTGCAAAGTGCGAAATCTGTCGCTCAGTTAACTAGCGCTCTGAGCGAACTGGCAAAACAGTTTTGGGAAAAACGAGGATAACGCTTTTCAGTATCTCGACAGGGATAACTTACTTTACCATCGGTTATCCCTTTTAGCCGCACAAATTTTAGCCATGGCTTTTCAGGAAGTCAGGGCTATCAGAATGGCCTTAGAAAGCCTAGTCAAAGAGCTGTCACGAGAACACCGTTAGCTTAGCGTACGATTTTTTCCGAATTCTGCGGTTCCCCCTATATGTTGCATAGAGTTTTATGGAAAAGCGTTATTGTCGGCGCGATACTGGCTATATCTGGGTGTGCAATGGTGCAATACAACGACGGTGAAAAGGTAAGCATACAGTCAGATGGTTGGTATGGCCTGGATAGCCTGCAAAAAACCGCAGATAAAGCCTGTCAGCAATATGGGAAGTCTAAAGCAGTATATCAGCATAGCGCGAACGCTAACCCTCATCTTGCGCCCGGTTCGGGTGTTCAGAATACCATCTGGAAATGTGAGCCTTAAATATGAGCGACTGGAATATTGCAGCTAAAAGTCAGGAAGAACGGGATAAGGTTAACGTTGATCTGGCTGCCAGCGGTGTGGCGTACAAAGAGCGATTGAACATACCTGTCATAGCTGAACAGGTAGCCCGCGAGCAACCAGAGAATCTGCGCACCTATTTCATGGAACGTCTACGGCACTACCGGCAGTTAAGCCTCCAGTTGCCAAAAGGGAACGATCCGGCATATCAGAAAACAGAATAGTTGTTAGGCTATTACGCAATGCCCGCGCCATTCATAGCGGGTTTTAAGCCATATTCACCGTTGTAGAAATTACTCATGTTCCATTCATTGGGAAGCTCTTTTCTGTCCAATGTATAGTGGCGCACGATATAACGATCTTCATCTTCTTCGATGGACAGGCGGACATAGCCAATGTGGATCACCGATACGGGCGGTGTTCGTATTGCATAGATGTCGCGGAGATATACCGGTAGCTCGACAAATGCATCAGGTGCATCTGTGATGCTCGTTTTTTCACAGTATTCATATAACGCATCGTTGATATCGTTAAGAGATTCATGATCGTATATTTCCAGGTAATTACCGCGATCGCGATGGTACTCGATTTTAGCCATTCAAAATCCCCTGTTATCGTTTTGCATTTCTCTAATCCGGTTCAGAACTACTTCATGCTGGGCTTGGATAGCGGCTTTTTCGTTTTCAAGTCGGGCAATAGACATCTCTAATTCTTTGCTGTACCAGGCGAGTTGGGCCAGGTTCATCCGGTTGTGGTCGAGAGTTGGAGACACTTCGACGCGATCCCTTTCTTCCTGCTTTAATGAGAAGAGATTCATCTCATCCCTAGAGGAAAATTCAGCAACAATTTCTTGTTGATGATCCGGTCGCTGCGGCATCCTCGCCAGTATAAATGGCGGTTCTTTTGAAAACATGAATGTCGGTTCATAACGTGTTTTCACCCATCTAGCCTGCTGTCTTTCGGCAAGTTCACAGGCTTCATCATAGTTATTTGCCGAACCAAGCACGGATGGGCGGTCCCACGCGCCACCATTCAGACAATAAACAACAATTTTCCCGTCATGTTCTGTAACCCCATAGGGATGGTCCCACCAGGCGTCCAGCTGAGCTTTAGAGCGTTTCTCGTTAGGAGTGCAGTCAAAATTTTTGGGCAATACAGGATCGAGAGGAATGCGATTAGGCATAGCTAATTCCTTATTAACTGATTGGCAACGAGGTTACGCTGATCCGTTGGTGATGAATAGTAGCAAAGAGCACAAAATCATCAGCGGTGGTTGATGTACGTAACGCGTTTGCACCAAAGGTGTCTCTTTAATGTATACTGTATAAATGAACAGTATTATTGAGGTGAAAACGCTATGGGCTTCCCTTCTCCTGCGGCGGATTATGTTGAAAGCCGAATTTCTCTTGATCAGCAACTAATCAGGCATCCATCAGCAACCTACTTCATGCGGGCAGCTGATAGCCATCACCGTGAGGGAATATTGCAGGGTGCTTTGCTGGTGGTTGATTCCTCGCTTACTCCGGTTGATGGTTCTCTGCTTGTGTGCGCTATGGAGGGTGAATATCGCATAAAGAGATACAGGAAGTATCCGCGCCAGCACCTGGAGGATTTAAGCACCGGGAAGAAAGAGGCGTTACCAGTAGATGACGATGGATACACGGGCAGTAATGCTGTTTTTGGTGTGATCACTCATGTCATCAATGATGCCAGAAGTGGGGAGTTTGATGATTGTCCGGTTATTTAAGCTGCAAAGGGCTGGTGCTTTATGCCTGTGAAGTTTATAATTGTGTACACATAACGAGTACACGAGGTGTTTATGCAATCCATTAACTTCCGTACCGCGCGTGGCAACCTTTCTGAAGTGCTCAACAATGTTGAAGCCGGGGAAGAGGTTGAAATCACCCGCAGAGGCCGTGAGCCAGCAGTAATTGTCAGCAAGGCTACTTTCGAAGCCTACAAAAAAGCGGCGCTGGATGCTGAATTTGCATCCCTGTTTGACACCCTGGACTCCACCAACAAGGAACTGGTTAACCGATAATGAGGCATATATCACCGGAAGAACTTATTGCGCTTCATGATGCGAATATAAGCCGCTACGGCGGCCTGCCGGGAATGTCTGATCCGGGTAGGGCAGAGGCCATTATCGGGAGAGTTCAGGCCAGAGTTGCCTACGAAGAGATCACCGACCTTTTCGAAGTCTCCGCCACCTACCTGGTGGCTACAGCGAGAGGGCATATATTCAATGATGCCAATAAGCGTACCGCGCTAAACAGTGCGCTGCTATTTCTACGCCGTAACGGGGTGCAGGTATTTGATTCACCTGAACTGGCAGACCTTACCGTAGGCGCTGCGACTGGCGAGATATCTGTATCTTCTGTCGCCGACACGTTACGTAGATTGTATGGTTCTGCGGAGTAGATTAATGGCACGCAAATACAACAAGTTGTCCCGTGAAGCGTTAAAGATGCTTCTTGATGGCGTGAGTCGCCGCAAGGTAAAGCAATACCTGGTTGGTAAGCAAATTGGTGCCAGGACAGCTATTGCTGTGTTATGCCGTCAGGAAATGGTTGTGCTTAAACAGAGAATGCCGGGCAGCAGATAAAGCCCAATCAGTGATTAAAGGTGTGATGTGAAAGCCGTAATTACTCCATTTGTACAGAAAGAGCTTGGCCTCGCCACGTTCAAAGTGGATCAGGAGGTCAGAAAGCTGGTGGAGGCTGGCCGTAAATTTATTATGGAGCCGGTGCCGCGTGAGTTAATCGAGCACATGGAAGACGGCCTCGTTGTTACCGAGCAAACCATGGCAACAAATGAGGCGTTGCAGCCGTTTTTTAACAGCGATGAACTGTTTCGCCGTATTGGTGGAATTGACGCGCTGGTGGCGTGGTTGCGTAGGAAAGAGGGTCAATGCCAGGCCGCAGATCGTAGTTGGTGTGACAACCATATTGTCCACGCTGAACGAGACAATAGCGCGGTGTTGTTGTGCTGGCATCACGATAACCATTACCGGATGCGTGGTTTTAATGAGCTGAAAGAAACGCTGCACAATAATCGCGTTAACTGGATACTGGATGTCGCCCGTCAGGAAATGGGCCTTTCAAATAGCCATGATTTAAGTATTCAGGAGCTGTGCTGGTGGGCTTTCATGCGCAACATGATGCACCTGATGCCGGAAGAAGTCTGCCGCATATCAATAAATAAGATGAAGGCTACTCCGCAGGATAGCGGACCTCTGAAAGAGGCGGATATTCGCCCGTATGACGATCGCGCTACAGCATATGTTCAGATGATGGAAGAACGCGCCGCGCCGATGCGTGCAAAAGTATGCCCTGTGGATGTTGACTCCGACCCTGGCATGGCGCATTTCAAAATACCAAAGCTGCAATCGCTAAAATTACCTGAGTACATGGACTTTGTTGCTTCCCGTCCATGCTGTGGGTGTGGAGCTGCGGGAGCTGGCGCTCACATTACGCCTTATATCGTTCGTCATAGTCGATTATGCGCGCATGACATTTACGCAATTCCTCTGTGCCAGTCATGCCAGCGTGATATTGAGCGTGACCGCGATAATTGGGAGAAGACGCACGGTAGGCTGGCGATGCATCAACGATTGTTCTTTGATTACGCGCTTGGAGTCGGCGCTATCACAAGTCACTCGTCGAGCGTTAGATAAATTTGCTCTAATGTATTGCTATTTCTTTAATCGAGGGTATTATATTCCACGTTGATTAGTTGACATGGGCTAATCAGTAGGTGACAGGATGTTACTTAACTGGCAGGGACGCCACTTCATGGAAATAAATCACTCACGAATAACATCGTACGAGATTGCGGATTACATGATCCGCACTAAATCTCTTCTATCAGCGAAAGAACTCGCAGCAATTCTTGAAAAGGAATACCCGCATCTGGATGTCGATAAGCGCGATGTTTATCTGCGCTTAAAGGCTATCGCTGTGTCTAAGTATTCGTCTGTTTTGATTGATGACAGTACACGCCCACGTAGATTTCAGATCCACTCTCTGAATCCTGAATTCTTTCGCCGCAGCCGCGCTCCGCGCCGGTTTGATGAAAAACTCCAGAACGAACTCTATATGACGCAGGACGAAAAGGAACGCCGGGAGCACCAGCCTTGGGTAATGGCGCGTCAACTTTTCAATAAGGTGGCCCGTCAGCACCGTCATTACGGTAATGCCACATCCGCACGTATCTGATTGATTGCTTGCCCGTTCCGGGCCTTTTGACATGTGACTTTCGTTACCCTCGCGTCAAAAAGAGTTTTATACGAAAGGAAGCATAAGTGACCTGGGACGATCACAAGAAGAATTTTGCTCGCCTGGCGCGAGATGGTGGTTACACCATCGCACAATATGCCGCCGAGTTTAATCTCAACCCAAACACCGCACGTCGTTATCTCCGTGCATTCAAAGAAGACACCGGAACAGCGGACAGTCGTAAGCCAAATAAGCCTGTCAGGAAACCACTAAAAAGCATGATCATTGATCACGCTAATGATCAACGTGTAGGTGATCACATTGCGGATGAAATAGCAGAAAAACAAAGAGTTAATGCCGTTGTCAGTGCCGCAGTCGAGAATGCGAAGCGCCAAAATAAGCGCATAAATGATCGTTCAGATGATCATGACGTGATCACCCGCGCCCACCGGACCTTACGTGATCGCCTGGAACGCGACACCCTGGATGATGATGGTGAACGCTTTGAATTCGAAGCTGGCGATTACCTGATAGATAACGTTGAAGCGCGGAAGGCCGCGCGCGCTATGTTGCGTCGGTCCGGGGCCGATGTTCTGGAAACCACTCTTCTGGAAAAGTCTCTTTCTCATCTCCTTATGCTGGAGAACGCCAGGGATACGTGTATTCGCCTAGTGCAGGAAATGCGCGATCAGCAAAAAGACGATGATGAAGGTACTCCGCCTGAATACCGTATCGCGAGCATGCTAAACAGCTGTTCCGCGCAGATAAGCAGCCTGATCAACACCATTTACAGCATCCGGAATAACTATCGAAAAGAAAGCCGGGAGGCGGAAAAGCACGCTTTATCTATGGGGCAAGCTGGCATTGTTAAGCTGGCATACGAACGAAAGCGTGAAAATAACTGGTCAGTGCTGGAAGCGGCTGAATTCATCGAGGCGCATGGAGGAAAAGTGCCGCCCCTGATGCTGGAGCAAATCAAAGCCGATCTGCGTGCTCCTAAGACCAATACCGATGATGAGGAAAACCAAACAGCATCTGGCGCTCCATCACTTGAAGATCTGGATAAAATCGCGCGAGAACGGGCCGCCAGCCGCCGCGCTGATGCGGCATTGTGGATTGAGCATCGTAGAGAAGAAATTGCCGATATCGTCGATACAGGTGGTTATGGTGATGTCGATGCGGAAGGCATATCAAACGAAGCATGGCTTGAACAGGATCTGGACGAAGACGAGGAGGAAGACGAAGAAGTTACCCGCAAACTGTACGGGGATGATGATTAATGGCCAGAAGTTGCGTAACGGACCCACGTTGGCGCGAGCTGGTGGCGCTATATCGTTATGACTGGATTGCGGCCGCTGATGTGTTGTTTGGGAAGACACCAACCTGGCAGCAGGATGAGATCATTGAGTCCACGCAGCAGGACGGCAGTTGGACAAGTGTGACCTCCGGCCATGGTACTGGTAAATCGGATATGACGAGTATCATTGCAATACTCTTCATCATGTTTTTCCCCGGCGCTCGCGTCATTCTGGTCGCTAACAAAAGACAGCAAGTCCTTGATGGTATTCAAATACATAAAGAGCAATTGGGCTACTGCTGTTAGCAGATTCCCGTGGTTGTCGAAGTATTTCATTCTTACAGAAACGTCTTTTTTTGAGGTGACTGGCAAGGGTGTTTGGACAATATTGATAAAGTCCTGTCGCCCCGGAAATGAGGAGGCGTTGGCTGGTGAACACGCCGATCATCTCTTGTATATCATCGACGAAGCGTCGGGTGTGAGTGATAAAGCATTCAGTGTGATAACAGGTGCGCTGACCGGTAAGGATAACCGTATTCTGCTTCTTTCCCAGCCTACGCGACCTTCAGGCTATTTCTACGATTCACACCACAGACTAGCTATTCGCCCGGGAAATCCTGATGGATTGTTTACTGCGATAATACTGAATAGTGAAGAATCTCCGCTTGTAGATGCAAAATTTATACGAGCAAAACTTGCGGAGTATGGCGGTCGTGATAACCCCATGTACATGATCAAAGTACGTGGTGAATTTCCCAAATCTCAAGATGGCTTTCTTCTTGGTCGTGATGAGGTTGAGCGGGCGACGCGGCGAAAGGTCAAGATTGCCAAAGGATGGGGCTGGGTTGCATGTGTTGACGTTGCTGGTGGCACAGGACGAGATAAGTCCGTTATTAATATCATGATGGTGTCCGGCCAGCGAAATAAACGCCGTGTAATCAACTATCGTATGCTGGAATACACAGACGTTACAGAAACGCAGTTAGCCGCCAAGATTTTCGCAGAATGTAACCCAGAACGGTTCCCGAACATAACCATAGCTATTGATGGCGATGGCTTGGGGAAATCGACGGCTGATCTAATGTACGAACGCTATGGCATTACCGTCCAGCGTATCCGCTGGGGTAAAAAGATGCACAGCCGTGAAGATAAAAGCCTTTATTTCGATATGCGCGCTTTCGCGAATATTCAGGCGGCAGAAGCTGTAAAATCAGGGCGTATGAGGCTTGATAAGGGGGCTGCGACTATAGAGGAAGCATCAAAGATACCGGTAGGGATAAATTCCGCAGGTCAATGGAAGGTGATGTCAAAGGAAGATATGAAGAAAAAACTCAACCTGCACTCACCGGACCATTGGGATACATATTGTTTCGCTATGTTGGCGAACTATGTTCCCCAAGATGAAGTGCTTAGCGTCGAAGACGAAGCGCAGGTTGATGAAGCTCTGGCATGGCTTAATGAATAACAATTTGACCATGCCGGATGGAAAACTATTGCGCGCTTTCGGGGTTGCTGTTTACTGGCTGCCCCTTCTTAGTTTTACGGCTGCGCGTAACTGATGCGGCTGATTTGACCTTTTTCTCTTCGCGAGTGATGGCAATTTGTTTTTTTACATTTTCAATATCTGCCAGGCGATATATTTTTGCCTGCGGCCAGCGGTCGCAGATGATCGGTTCTATAGAGTCATAAAGGCTAAATTTTGCTTTCTCGAATTCACCGTTGATGATGATTCCATCACGGAGAGTTTCATCGCAGATAAACACACCACACAGCGGCACATGGTAACTAACTGATTTACCATCATTGTAGTTAGGGCTACTGGAAATGTAATGGACGCGCAGCATTGTTTCGCTAAAGCCGTGTACACGCATACGGAATTTTTCATCCTCCGGGTACTGCTTCATTAGCTCTTTTGTTGCTTCCAGGTTCTCTATGTATTTCGCACTGTGCTCATTGATCCCCGCGCTTTTCTGGATGCGAATGTCCTTATCAATCAGATGAATAATGCGGCCAGCGGTCATGTTGACGCTGTTCACAGCCTCTGTCTGATAAGTTGTAACCTTACGCACACCGCGAAGGATGTTAGGCACTGGATATAAAATAGTCTTTGGGATATTGAGGTCTGGGTACTGTTCCAGTTCCCGCGCCATTAAAGTCCATTTATCAATTTCAGCCTGAATGCTGTCAGTTTCTTTGAACGGTAGAACGACAACCGGGCGTACAGGACGACCGTCGCTGGCTGTATCAACGTGTTGGGCGCGTGCAACAGCTTTTTTTAGAAAGAGATCCCTGAAGCTGACGAACTCCTGGTACAGTTGTTCGCCGTAGACATAATTTATCATTGATCCTCCTCCAGAATTGACATGGCCAATAACGCCCGGCTGAGAAAACCGGTCATTACTGACCTATATTATAGAGTGATCAAACAAAAATAATAGATTTATTAGTGCATTTATTGTGAGTCTAACTGGTTAGTTGCCATGAGATATTCGATTGTGTCAGTGAGGTCATCCAGGTCGTCTTTGGTGATGCGGTACTCCTGATTGGATATCTTTGAGTAGTGTTCAGCAATGGCGCGGGCAGCGTCGGTTTCGGCAGGGTCTACAGATAAAGCGTTAGAGCAATGTCTAACGTCGTCGATGGTTGGTTGAATGAAAGCCATAATTATGCCTCACTGTATTGACAACACAGAGCCTGAAGCTCTGACCTACTGTTTCACCCATGATCCATGCTGGGGTAATCTAACAACATTGCGCTGTGTGTAAGATGAGCAATGCATAGCTGTAATGCCGTTGTATAAGGTTTCCCTGTTTGCTCATTTCCTTCTGAGCCGCTCTACAACGCTGAAGACACATTAAATAGTGAATCCAAAGTCGTATTACGTAACGGCGGCAAAGCTATAATTTATTAGAGCAATTGTCAAACAACTATGAAAAACAATCCAGTTTTTAGCTGGTGGAGTGGGATTTTTCTCTCAAAATTTATTGCTCTAATAATTCTTGATTTTTGTGCGCAGCTGGACGTAAACTCCTCTTCAGACCTAATAACTTCGTATAGCATACATTATACGAAGTAAACTTAAGGGTTATTGAACATGAACAATTTACCTGTAAATCCATACAGTTCAATACCTTATCAGGTCAAATAGTGATCACTTGATCATTTGATCAAGATTGCGCTACGTAAAATCTGTGAAAAGTTGGCAGTGTTAGTGCTCCAGATTTCGCGTAGCGCACTTAGCACCACCAATCAATCAGAGGTGAAAAATGGGATATTCAGCTGCTAAAGTGTCCACTCATCTTGAGCTTGAGAAAAACCGTGGTTACTGGCGGGCAAAAGGGTTTGAGCGTGATAGTTACCAACTGTCATTATCTCGCGGTGAAGAGAAAATAGAACGCACGCGCGGTCGCTGGCGTTTCTATGACGAGAACCATAAACAGGTAAAGGCAGAGCCGATCCTGTACACTTTACTTAAAACCATTATCTGAGTGTTAAATGTCCAATTTACTGACCGTACACCAAAATTTGCCTGCATTACCGGTCGATGCAACGAGTGATGATGTTCGCAAGAACCTGATGGACATGTTCAGGGATCGCCAGGCGTTTTCTGAGCATACATGGAAAATGCTTCTGTCCGTTTGCCGGTCGTGGGCGGCATGGTGCAAGTTGAATAACCGGAAGTGGTTTCCCGCAGAACCTGAAGATGTTCGCGATTATCTTCTATATCTTCAGGCGCGCGGTCTGGCAGTAAAAACTATCCAGCAACATTTGGGCCAGCTAAACATGCTTCATCGTCGGTCCGGGCTGCCACGACCAAGTGACAGCAATGCTGTTTCACTGGTTATGCGGCGGATCCGAAAAGAAAACGTTGATGCCGGTGAACGTGCAAAACAGGCTCTAGCGTTCGAACGCACTGATTTCGACCAGGTTCGTTCACTCATGGAAAATAGCGATCGCTGCCAGGATATACGTAATCTGGCATTTCTGGGGATTGCTTATAACACCCTGTTACGTATAGCCGAAATTGCCAGGATCAGGGTTAAAGATATCTCACGTACTGACGGTGGGAGAATGTTAATCCATATTGGCAGAACGAAAACGCTGGTTAGCACCGCAGGTGTAGAGAAGGCACTTAGCCTGGGGGTAACTAAACTGGTCGAGCGATGGATTTCCGTCTCTGGTGTAGCTGATGATCCGAATAACTACCTGTTTTGCCGGGTCAGAAAAAATGGTGTTGCCGCGCCATCTGCCACCAGCCAGCTATCAACTCGCGCCCTGGAAGGGATTTTTGAAGCAACTCATCGATTGATTTACGGCGCTAAGGATGACTCTGGTCAGAGATACCTGGCCTGGTCTGGACACAGTGCCCGTGTCGGAGCCGCGCGAGATATGGCCCGCGCTGGAGTTTCAATACCGGAGATCATGCAAGCTGGTGGCTGGACCAATGTAAATATTGTCATGAACTATATCCGTAACCTGGATAGTGAAACAGGGGCAATGGTGCGCCTGCTGGAAGATGGCGATTAGCCATTAACGCTTAAATGATTGCTCTAATTATTTGATATTTATGGTGACATATGAGAAAGGATTTCAACATCGACGGAAAATATGTATTGCTGTCTGTAAGCACTAATATTCAGTCGCCAGCCGTCATTGTCACTGTAAAGCTGAGCGATAGAATGCCTGATATTGACTCAATATCCGTTGCGTTTCCTGTCAAAAGTATGCGTAGTGCTGAACATTTCGTGATGAATGCCACCGAGGAAGAAGCACGGCGCGGTTTTGCTAAAGTGATGTCTGAGTTTGGCGAACTCTTGGGTAAGGTTAACAATGTCCTTTCAATCAGTTCAGCAAGGTCCAAAGCGTTAACAGCTTCCATGATGAAATAAAAAAAGCCTATCGAAAACTGGCGAAGCAATACCATCCGGATGTGAACAAGGAACCGGGTGCAGAAGAAAA
>ERZ773216.3855-NODE-3855-length-11290-cov-6.482955_pt1 | contig 11290 bp, 7 predicted proteins | sample MGYA00511259_ERZ773216 | MGnify/ENA primary metagenome ERZ773216 (study PRJEB29015, sample SAMEA2737764) | human gut metagenome | biome: human gut; feature: human-associated habitat; material: faeces | place: China | collected 2012 ... | reverse complement strand
GGGCGTTGCCCCAAACCCCACAAGGGAGCTCCGCCCCTTGACCCCGCAAGGGGGATTCCCCCTTGACCCTTTTTTGCCGCCCGGCTTGAGTGCTTTTCCCTACGCTTTGGGTTAAGCGGCTTTTTTCGCCTTTACAGCGGCAAAGGCTTCACATACCCCACCTCTACCCCAACTTCCTGCAGCTTCAAAATCATCGGCATCAGCCGCGCGTCCTCCGGCGTCTGCGTTACCAGATACAGCCGCACATTCGGCCCCATCCGGCGCATCGACAGCATCACATCCACCATCTGACTATCCAAACGCGCTGTAATCACCACCGTACACCCCACCTTCCGCATCCGCCGCATTTCCAGCAGCAGCACCTTCGCGAAAGGCTCCGGATTGCTGAAATCCGCGCACGCAAGGTTTTCCAGCAGCATTTTCAGCCCCATGTCCTTGTCCAGCTCCACCGGGTGCGTGCCGGGAAGCGGCAGGCGCGCCGGATGCTCGGCTTTTGCCGCCTGTACCATCACCGACGCGGCGGTTTCAATCAGCGCGTCGCGCAGGTCGGCGTCTTCCTCCGAATCGGCCTGCTTCGGCGGTTCGGCGCAGTCCAGCAGGACGAGCGCGTCCGGCTGAACGGGGTCTTCAAAGCGGCGAACGAGCGCCTCCTGCTTGCGGGCGGATAACTTCCAGTGGATTTTCTTCATCGGGTCGCCGGGCTGATAGGTGCGCACGTCGGTGGGGTTCGTCACGTCCTCGGAGGCGCGCGCCATCGCTTCCGTGCCCATTTCGCCGGAGGACAGGCGGAGCGGCGCGATGTCGAACAGCTGCGGCAGCACGAGCAGTTCCCCGCCGTCCATATTCGGCTTCTGGCGAATCGTGCATACGCCGAAGAAGTCCGACAGCATCACGCTCTGCACGCCGGGTTGAATCGCGCCGACGTGCGCGGCATGGAAGGTAAGCTCCAGCGCCTGTGACCGCCCCGGACGGAGCTGCATCATCTGCGTACCGCTGGCAGTGCTGTTCGCGCTATTGACACCGGAGAGTTCCAGCCACATCGGGGCGAGCGGAATCCACCCGCGCCGCTTGACCTGCACGTTCAGCGTCACATCCTCGCCGCGCTGCACCCGCTCGGTGGAGGCGCGGGAGGATACCTCCAGCGTGGCGGATGCGCGGAACACGCCGTAAATCCCGCTCAGGCACAGCAGCGCAATCAGCAGCGCGGGCATCAGGAAAACGGGACTGCCGGTGGAGAACGCCGCCGTCAGCAGTGTCAGCGTGACGAGAATGGGCAGCGTCAAATGCAGCGTCACCTGCCGCGCCGAACGGTTCTCTGCCTGCTTCATGGCGCTCACAGCTTCACCGGCACGGGCGTATTCTGAACGATGCACCGGACGACACTTTCCGGCGTCACGCCCTTCATGCGTGCTTCGGGGCTGAGCACGAGGCGGTGCGCAAGCACTTGCACCGCCATGTGCTGCACGTCCTCCGGCACGATGTAGTCGCGCCCGGCGAGCAGCGCGCACGCCTGCGCCCCGTGGATGAGGGCAATGGCGGCGCGGGTGGATGCGCCCAGCTGCAAGGCGGCATCCTGACGGGTGGCGGCGGCGATGGTTGCCACATACGAGCGAACTTCCGGCGAGCAGTAAATCTGCGTGACCATTTCCTGCATGGCGATAACATCCGCCGCCGAGCAGACGGGAGAAAGCGTCGCCATCGGCTTTACCACGCCAGAATAGCGTTCCAGCACGTCCATCTCCTGCTCAATCGTCGGATAGCCGATGGACAGGCGCAGGAAAAAGCGATCCATCTGCGCTTCCGGCAGGGGATATGTGCCAACAAATTCGCCCGGATTCTGCGTCGCCAGCACGATAAAGGGCTGCGGCACGGGGTGCGTCACGCCATCCACCGTCACCTGCTGCTCTTCCATCACTTCCAGAAGGGCGGACTGCGTTTTCGGGCTGGTGCGGTTGATTTCGTCCGCCAGCACCACCTGACTCATCACCGAGCCTTCGCGGTATTCCGTTTCGCCGGTCTTGAAGTTGACCAGCGTGTAGCCTGTCACGTCGGAGGGCATCAGGTCGGGGGTGAACTGAATGCGCCGGAACGTGCAGTCCAGCGATTTCGCCAAGGCGCTGGCGAGCGTCGTCTTGCCCACGCCCGGCACGTCCTCAATCAGCACATGCCCCCGGCACAACAGCGCAATCAGCGCATATTCGATAACTTCCTGCTTGCCCACGATAACGGTGCTGATATTGTTCATCAGCCTTTGAATCATTTGCCGCGGCTGCATACTGCGCCTCCTCTTTGTTGATTCCTCCATCAGTATACCCGTTTTCGGCGGATATTGCAAGCAAAGGGCGCTGTTTTTACATTTGCGCGCCGCGAGGGCAAATGAATTTTCAACGTCCGTTTATCTTTCTGCTGAATACTTGACACGGTCAAGGTTTTATGCTATGCTTCGTATTTGTTGATATTCCCGGCATTTTGCCGCATTATGGGAGGAAAGCATGATTCGCATCGTCACCGAATCCATGTCCGATTTTACGCAGGAGGAAGCCAAGGCCGCTGATCTCATCGTGATGCCGCTGCCGATTCGCTTCGGCATGGAGGAATACTGGGATGACGGCGTATCCCTGACGCAGGATGATTTTTATGCGCGCCTGCGGGTTGCCAAGGAACTGCCCAAGACCAGCCAGGTGCCGGTGGAACATTACCGCAAGTGCTTCAACCGTCTGCTGGAGAATCCGGAGGACGAAGTGCTGGTGATAACCGGCTCGTCGAAGCTGTCCGGGTGCTATCAGTCGGCGTGCATTGCGCGGGAGGCGTGCCACGACCCGGCGCGCGTGACGGTGCTGGATTCGCTGAATGCGACGTGCGCGGAGTACATGCTCGTCGATCAGGCGCTGCGCTATCGCCGCGAGGGTGTCAGCGACATGCAGACCATGCTGGCGAAGCTGCGCGATGTGATGGCGCACTACAAAATCATCGGCATGGCGGCTGACCTCAAATATCTCGTCATGGGCGGACGCCTTTCGCCTTTGGTGGGCAAGCTGGGCAACCGCCTGAGCATCAAGCCGACGCTGAAGATTGAGGACGGCATCGTCAGCAAGGCGGGCATGGTGCACGGAATGGCGAAGGGGCGCGCGTGGTACATCGAGCAGCTGAAGGAGTGTCCGCCCGATCCGGACGTTCCGGTCTATATCGGCGGTGCGGACTGCCCGGAGACGGTTGCGCTCATCAAGTCGCAGATTGAAGCGGCGAATCTCGGCATTCAGGACATCCGCTGCGTCAAAATCGGGTGCCTGATTGGCACTTATGTTGGCCCTGAACTGACGCTCGTTGCGTGGAAGCGGAAATAATCAAAACGGCAGCTCTCCCCAAATCGCGGGAAGGCTGCCGTTTCTTTATCTGAATCTGCACAGCGCAACGTGCAAATCCACCGTCACATGCGCATCTGCTTTTTGCGCCAGCGCATCCTTTTCCGCTGCCGACAAGTCGTGATTCAGCGGCGTCATGCGCACGAAATCACCCCATAATTCCGGCGAAACGGGCAGCGTCTCATGTACCCGCACCGATTTTACCAACTGCGCCTTCTCCCGCAGGTACGCATCCACTTGCCCTTCCTCGTAGGCGGACATGCCCCGCGCCGCGCGAATCTCCCGCAAATAGTCCTGCCCCGGATAGACCTTCACCAGCATGCCGTCCGGGGATAGTACGCGGCGGAACTCGTCGTAATTCGCGGGGGTCAGCACATCCAGCACGGCGGAAAACGTGCCGTCCGCAAAAGGCAGGCGGCGCAAATCTCCCACGCACCAGACGGCTTGGCAGGGCTGATTGGTTGCTTGCAGAATCGCGTCCCGACTGATGTCGATGCCCGCACCGATGCTGTCCGTTCGGCGTGTCAGCAGGGCATTCAGGTACCAGCCTTCGCCGCAGCCCGCGTCAAGCAGCTTTTGGGGCGCATCCGGCAGCAGCGCGTCGATGGCGTCCGCGACCGGCTGATAGCACCCCGCCGCGAACACGCGCTCACGGGCGGCAAACAGCGCCGCGTCATAGAATGTATCCGCCTGCGCCGAAAGCAGATTAACGCACCCGCGCCGGTTCACATTTATGGCGTGGCCGCCCGCGCAAATTAAATTGTCGCCCTGCCGGAAAAGCAGACGGCGGCAGACAGGGCAAATCAGCCCGTGCAGGTCTGAAACGGCGGCAAACAGCTTTTCGCGCTTGGAAAGCATCGCAAAATCCTCCTTGATATGCTGGACAAATAGGTCAAAGGGGTGTACAATATGCCTGAAATCCATCAGGAAAGGATGAGGAATATGTCTCGAATCGAAACCGTACGCGCCGCGATGATGCAGGCAATGAAGGAGCACGACAAGGAACGCAAGGAAGCGCTGTCGCTGCTGCTGTCCGCGCTGAAAAACAAGGCGATTGACAAGCGCGCCGACCTCACGGAGGACGAAGAGAACGCCGTCGTCCTGCGCGAAATCAAGCAGTGTCAGGAATCCATTGAGCAGGCGAACGGCCGTGAGGATATTATCGCGGAAAACACGCTGCGCATGAAGGTATATCAGGAGTTCGCGCCGAAGATGATGTCCGAGGATGAGGTGGAGGCGGAAGTGACCGCTGTGCTGGCGGAACTGGGGCTGGATGCGCCGACCGCGAAGCAGAAGGGGCTTATCATGAAAACGCTCATGCCGCGCGTGAAGGGCAAGGCAGACGGCGCGCTGGTGCAGAATGTGCTTGCGCGGCATCTGGCGTAAGTCATTATACCAGAAATCGAAATCAAAGAAAAGGGGGAGCAGCCCGCATGAGCTGCTCCCTTTTCGATTGGGTTAAGGCACTACCGCACAATTCGTCGGCAGCGCTGGCGATGCCTTTTCTGCCATCTGCTTCTTGCAGAAATCTCGATTTACCTCCAGTAAACCTTCGATTTCTGCAATCGCATCTGACAAAAAAATGCATTCGCCATCGCACCAACTCATTTGTGCGGTATTGCCTTAATAGCATCAGCTGTTCGCCGCCAGTGTAATCACCGTCTCCGCCGTCTTCGCGCCCACCACGTCGCCCCTGCAAGGCTCAAACGCAACCGTGCGCGTGCCGCTGCCCGCGTCCGTGAAGGAGAGCTTGTACGTCATCGTCCCGTCCGTTACGTCGTAGATGTAGCGGTTCACGCTGCCGTCAATGTACACGCGGATGCTCGTCGTGTTTTTGACGGTCAGGGTGAAGGTGATTTCCTCGTTCAGCGCCGCCGTCGTTTTGTCCGCGCTGATGGCGGAAATCGTCGGCGCGGCTTCTGCCGGTTCGCTCGTGTCGCGGCGCGGCGGGTTCGTCGCGTCGATGAACGACGCGGCAGGCGCGGAAGCCTTGACCGTCGAATCGCCCTTCGTCACGCTGATTGTTCCCGCCGTCAAACCGTTCGCCGTCGCCGTAATCTTCATCGTTCCGGATGCGCCGTCGTGCTTCACCACGCAAAGGCACTTGCCGCTGAACGCAGAATGCGTGCTGCCGGAGAGCTTCTCCACATTCGCGCCGTGACCGTTGTCCGTGCCGATAATCGTTCCGCCCACGACCGTAAAGACTACGCTGTTGTCAGCGTTCGGGCAGAGCGTGCCGTTCTTGTCCACCACGTCGCAGGTGATGTAAACAAGGTCGTCCGTACCGATGCCGACGCTGGTTTTGTCCGCAGACAAGGACAGTTTCGCGGGCGTTCCCGCCGTGTACTGCACGTCCTGCGCAATCAAATTGCCGGAAGCGTCGTAACCGTTCGCGACGATGGTTCCCGCCGCGTATGCCACCGTGTAGGCGTATTGATTCTTCGTCCCGCGCTGGGAAAGCGTCTTTTTGCCCAGAGACTTGCCGTTCAGGAAGAGTTCAACCGCCGCGCAGTTCGAGTACAGCCATACGTCGATATTGCCGGATTCGTGCGTCCAGTGCGGCAGGATGTGAATCATCGGGCGGCTGTCCCACATCGACTGGTACATGAAGTAAATGTCCTTCGGGAAACCGCAGGTGTCCACGATGCCGAAATAGCTGCTCTTTGCCGGATACTTGTTCCATTCGGTCGGTTCGCCGATGTAGTCAAAGCCCGTCCAGACAAAATGTCCGCAGGAACGGGCGCTGTTCAAGTAGGCGTTCACCGTTTCTGCCGCCGTGTTGCCCCACGAAACCGCCTTGTTGTCGTAGGACGGATACGCCATGTTCGCGCTGTCTGTCGCATATACACCGCGGCTGGAAAGCGCCGAGGTCGTTTCGCTGCCGTAAATCGGGCGGTCGGTCTGGTAGGTCTGGTTGTTGCCGTTGTAGTTGATGCCGACGACATCGACGATAGCCATCAGCGCCGCCAGATTGCCGCCGGGCACGTTGTTGCCCATCGTCGTCGGGCGGGTACTGTCGAGGGCTTTCACCGCGTTGTTCACCATCGTGCAGACGTTCACAATCTCGCTGGATGAATAGTCGCCGAGCGTCAGGTTCGTGCGCACTTCGTTGCCCAGCGACCACATGATGACCGCCGGATTGTTCCAGTCGCGGCGAATCGTGCCGGTCACGACTTCGGCATAGTGGTCGGCAAAATACCGCCCGAAATCCTTCTGCTTCTTGCTCTTCGTCCACCCGTCGAATAGCTCTTCCACCAGCAGCACGCCCTTGCGCTGGCATACGTCGAGGTATTCCGCGCCGAATGGGTTGTGCGTCAGGCGAATTGCGTTGCAGCCCATGTTGGTCAGGATGTCCACCTGCCGTTCAATGGCGCTGCGGTTCTCCGCCGCGCCGATGCACCCGCCGTCGTGGTGGACGCACACGCCTTTGAGCTTCGTGTGGATGCCGTTGAGATAGAAGCCCGTGTCCTTGTCGAAGCGGATACTGCGGTAGCCGTAGGGAACGCGCTTTGACCGCTGAACCCGATTGCCGACCTTCGCGCTGATTTGGGCTTCGTAGAGGTTCGCCGGGGAAGTCGTCAAAAGCGCAGTCGGCGCATTGCTGGGCAGGATGCTCTGCTGATAGCTTGCCGCCAGCCCTGACACGCCGCTCACGCTGATGACGGTCGTCGGGGCATAGGTGGTCAGCGCCTTGTACGCGCTGATTTCAGCGGCGGAAAGGGCGGTTTCCACCGGTGTAGCAAGCGCAGCCCAAATAAAAACGTCATTCTCGTCCAAAAACTGCTTAAAGTCATCGAGGGTCGTCGTGCCTTTTTCGGCGAATGCAAAGCCGACAAGGTTATTCTGATTGGCAATCGCCCCGCCGACCGTTTCAGAGCCAAGAGCGGTGGAAAAGTGCGTGCAGAGCACGTTGGACGTGTAAATGCCGCTGAACCACGCAAAGTAACGGTCAACCGCATTTCCCGTTGTTTGCCAGCTAAGCGACGATGTAACCTTGATTTTGGTGATGCGCTGCACGCGCACCCCGCGCGTCAAATCCACTTCATCGCACACCCAATGCTGCCCGCTTTCATCCGTGTAATTGCCGCTGGATGCAACCGGGATGCCCGGCAGTGCGTTCGGCGTTTGCAGCGTCAGCGTCTGCGATTCGTTCGCGCCGTCCGACACCGTGACCGCCACCGTTCCGCCGTCACCCGCGCTGACAATCGGCACGGGCGCAGTCGGGAGCGGCACGCCGCTCTGCGTGCTTTTGCCGTACACATGCAGCGCCCCCAGCGGTTTTCCCGCCAGCGCGTTTTCGCACGTCAGCGGATTGCCCGATGCCGACACGCTTTTCCCGTTTTCCATTAAATCCCGCTGCTGCGCGTCGCTGATGTGCCATAGCTTCGGGCTGCGGTACGCTACCGTCGCGCTAACGTTCTGCGTTTCTCCTGCCGCAATCACCGCCGATGCATCCGCCGTGCCGACTTTTGCGCCGTCCGGGTCGTACAAATCCACCGTGAACGTCGCCGATGCTTCCGCACCCGTCTTGTTCACCGCGTCGAACGCGACAACCGTTTCGCCGTTCGTCAGGTCGCTGTCCAGCTTCGGGGTCGTCACGCGGACGTTCTCCATGCGAATCTGGTCATCCAGCAGCGTCACCAGTTCCACCGGGCGAATCATTCCGCTGCCGGAGTACCAGCGCGACGACGGCTGCTCATTGCGCACAAACACCGCAATCGTGTTCACACCGCTGACCATCTGTTCCGTCGCATCCACCGCGAACGGGTTGTAGCCGTAATAGTTCTTGTGTACCTGCTGCCCGTTGACGTACACCGTCGATTCCATGTACACGCCGTCAAAGCACAGCACATACCGCCGCCCGTTCTGCTTGTTCACGCTGACCGTCGTGCGATACCACGCGTCGCCGCCATCCAGATACCCGCCCTCATACGTCGCCGGACTGGACGCATTGAAGTCCAGCTCCACCGACCAGTCATGCGGCACGCTGACCGTCCGCCAACTTGCGTCGTCAAACCCCGCTTCCGCTTCCGCCGTCGAGGAATACGCCGTGTTCGCCGTCGCGGAAATCAGGTTGAACTTCCACGAATCAAGCGGAACAGCGGAAACAAGCTGGTCAGCGGTCGTAACGGGGATGCCGATTTCCTCCAGCGCACGAAGGCGCGCATCCAGCGACGAAAACTGCTCCTGCAGCGCCGCAAGCGAATAAAAACCGGGAACATCCGCCACGCGGTCGGTGGAAGAGGGGAAAACGCAGCCCGTTGCGGCGAAAATGCAGTTCTGCACGTCGCCGCTGGTCAGGGTGACATAGATTTCGATGTCGCCGGGCTGGGCGTAGGCGGCGGGCGGCAAGGTGACGGACGCAATGCTGCCCTGCGCGCTGCCGCTAAGAGGGATGGTTGTGCCGGTGCGCAGGTGCTTGACCGTGCCGGAAACGGCGGTGTCGCCAAGGTCAACGGGATTTCCCGCGCGGAGAACCGTGACGGTGATTCGGTGCGCCCGGCGCGCATCGGTGATGAACAGCGCGGGGATGTTCATGCGGCGCAGGGGGCGGGTGAGGTCAGCGGTATAGGTAAGGGTAGTGGTAATGTCAGTCAATTTCGTTCCTCCTTGTGTGATGGGTACGGCGGCGCGGGCAGGTACGCCACGAAATATAGGAACTTGCGTTCTCTATATGCGCATGATAGCACGGATGTCCGCAATTGGCAAGAAAATTTGATTTCACTTGAATTGGCTTGATTTCATTTGATTTCGCTTGATTTTGCTTGAGATGGGGAGATAGAAAGCTGCGCCTATCCGGCGCGATGGAGCTGTTCGTTTTTCCCTTGCCCCTTCTGCGCGGTTATCCGCATTCCTCCCGCCCTAATTTCGCCTCTCCCTCTTTCCTTTTCCCCCTCCCTATGGTATAATCATACTGGAATCCTATTTCCGAGGAGCAGAAGGCGTATGATGAAGGATCTGGTAGTCATCGGCGGCGGCCACGCGGGTTGTGAAGCCGCCCTCGCAGGGGCGCGCATGGGGCTTGATACCCTCCTGCTGACGCTGAATATGGACGGCATCGCTCTCATGGCGTGCAATCCCGTTATCGGCGGCAGCGCAAAGGGGCATCTTGTGCGTGAACTGGACGCAATGGGCGGCGAAATGGGGCGCGCCATCGACGATACGTTCCTCCAAAGCCGAATGCTCAATATGTCCAAAGGCCCGGCGGTTCACGCCCTGCGCGCACAGGCGGACAAGCAGCAGTACCAGAACCGGATGCGTACCGCGCTGATGACGCAGGACAACCTGACCGTCCGGCAGGGGGAAGTCGCCGCAATTGACGTCGAGAACGGGCATGTCACCGGCGTGACGACAACAACGGGACAGCATATCTCCTGTAAAGTCGCGGTTGTCGCGTGCGGCGTGTACCTCCGCAGTCAGATTATCATCGGCGAGAGCATCACGCCGGGCGGGCCGCAGGGGCTGATGAGCGCGCCGAACCTCAGCGGCAGTTTGACGCGCATCGGCTTTCCGCTCCGCCGCTTCAAGACGGGGACGCCCGCGCGCATCGACGTGCGGACGATTGATTTCGACGAAATGACGCCGCAGCCCGGTGACGAGCCAGTGACGCCGTTCTCGTTTATGACCGACCGCGCGCTGCACAATACCTACGCATGCTATTTGACATGGACGACGCCGGAGACGCACGACATCATCCGCCGAAATCTCCACCGCGCGCCGCTGTATTCCGGCAAAATCCACGGCATCGGGCCGCGCTACTGTCCGTCGATTGAGGATAAAATCGTCAAGTTTGCCGACAAGGAGCGCCATCAGGTGTTCCTTGAGCCGGAAGGAATGCAAAGCCGCGAATGGTATGTGCAGGGCATGTCCACATCGCTGCCGGAGGATGTGCAGTGGGAGATGTACCGCTCCGTGCCGGGCTTGCGGCGGTGCGAGCTGACGCGGTTGGCGTATGCGATTGAGTATGACTGCATCGACAGCCGGCAATTGCGCCCGACGCTGGAAAGTCTGGATGTGCGGGGGCTGTTCTTTGCGGGGCAGATCAACGGCACATCCGGGTACGAGGAAGCCGCCGCGCAGGGCTTGCTGGCGGGCATGAATGCCGCTTTGACGGCGCAGGGCAAGCCGCCGATTGTGCTCACGCGCGATCAGGCGTACATCGGCGTGCTGACCGACGACCTGACGACGAAAGGCACGGACGAGCCGTACCGCATGATGACGAGCCGCGCCGAGCACCGCTTATCCCTGCGGCAGGACAATGCGGATTTGCGCCTGACGCGTATCGCCTACGAGGCGGGTCTGGCGACGCGGGAGCGCATGGAGCGCACGGAACGCAAGGCATCGGAAACCGCGCAGCTGCTGGGCGAACTCCGCAAGGCGAAGTACACGCCCGGCGTCACGCTGAACGACTGGCTGGAGAAGCATCATCAGCCGGAAGCACAGAATGGGCTAAGCGCGGTGGAACTGCTGAAACGCCCGGAAATCACGCTGTCAGCGCTGGCGGAGCTTTCGCCGGAGATTAGGCAATTCGGCAAGCCCGCGCAGGAGCAGGCGGAAATCTCGGTGAAGTATGAGGGCTATTTGGAGCGACAGGAGACGCTGATTCGCCACGCGCGGCAGATGGAAGAGACGCTGCTGCCGGAGGATTTGCCCTACGAGGAAGTGACCGGGCTTCGGATTGAAGCGCGGCAGAAGCTGATGAAGCAGCGTCCGCGGTCGCTTGCGGCGGCGAGCCGGATTCCGGGGGTGTCGCCCGCGGATGTGGCGGTGCTGATGGTGTTCTTGGAAAAGCATAAGGGCAATGATTGAATGCCTTTGGGCGGGCGGCATTACTGGATGCTTATTTGCAGCTGAATTTTCTTGTTGCAGGGGATTTCGCCTCTGCGGAGGCGACCAAAGGGCTTTCCGATCGCCCTTTGGAAACCTTC
>ERZ773216.3849-NODE-3849-length-11319-cov-3.554954_pt1 | contig 11319 bp, 8 predicted proteins | sample MGYA00511259_ERZ773216 | MGnify/ENA primary metagenome ERZ773216 (study PRJEB29015, sample SAMEA2737764) | human gut metagenome | biome: human gut; feature: human-associated habitat; material: faeces | place: China | collected 2012 ... | reverse complement strand
AACCGCTCCTGCCTCATAAGCCTGCTTCTGATTCCCATACTCATATGCTGCACGGGCCGCCTGCGTCCGGCTGCCCTGCTGCATTCTCTGACCCTGTCCCTGGCGGGGCTCTCTCTGCACCCTCTGGGCCTGAGGGGAACGTCCGCTCGGACGCCTTCTTTCATCCTGCTCATACCGGCTGTTCCGGGAAGTCCTCTGCACCGTACGGCTGCCGGTCCCTGTCTTTCTCTTTTTACTGCCTCCGGGTCTTTGCGCAGACCGGACGTCTCTCACCGAGGCTGCATCATACCGCGCCGGCACTCTGGCCGCCGCTGCTCCCGTTATTCCTTCCGGCCTCGCTGCCCGGCGCTTATTTCCAGCCATTCCTTTCTACCTCCTACAGAGCCATCACGCATTCCTTAAAGACGCGCCCCCGTTCCTCAAAATCCTTAAACATCCCCCAGCTGGCACAGGCCGGGCTTAAAAGCACACAGTCTCCGGAATCAGCATAAACAGCGCAGACCTGCACCGCCTCCTGAAGATCCTCCGCATACATAACATCTGTAAAGCCGTGCTCCCTGGCACAGGCCGCAATCCGATCCCTGGTCTGTCCGATCAGCACCAGATACTTTACCCTGCCGGAAAATTCCTTGGCCCAGTCACTGTAATCACTGTGTTTGTCATACCCTCCTGCGATCAGGAGCACCGGCCCCGGCATAGCCTTAAGAGCCCGGATGGCAGCCTCCGGATTCGTTCCCTTGGAATCATTATAATATACAACGCCTTTTTTCTCTGTCACATATTCGATTCTGTGTGCAACAGCTGTAAATTCACAGATGCTCTTACGGATGCTGTCCAAGGATACTCCATCGTAGTAAGCCATTGCAACTGCGGCCATAACATTCTCAAAATTGTGTTTTCCAAGAAGCTTCAGATCTTCTGTCTTAACTACTTCGATTTCTTTTTCTCCGTCCTTCAGGATGATTTTGTTTCCATCCAGATAAATTCCCTCATCCAGTTTACGTCCGCTGGAGAAATATACCACTCGTGGAGTCAGATGTTTTCCAAACTCACGCAGAACCTCATCTTCATAATTCAGCACGCATACATCTTCTGTGCCCTGATTCTCAGTGATCAGTTCTTTCACACGTATATACTCTTCCATTGTATGATGACGGTTCAGATGGTCCTCTGTAATATTCAGGATTGCAGATACCTTTGGCGCAAACTCATCAATCGTTTCCAGCTGAAAACTGCTGATTTCTGCAACAGTTACAGAGTTTTGCTTCATCTCCAGTGCTTTGGAAGTATATGGGGTTCCGATATTGCCGACTACAAAAACAGACTCACGTGCATCCTGCATAATTTTTCCAAGAAGTGCTGTTGTAGTAGTTTTTCCGTTTGTTCCTGTGATGGCAAGTACTTCGCCGTCACCTACTCTGTATGCCAGTTCTACCTCTCCCCATACCGGAAGCCCCTGCTCATAAAAACTCTTTACAAGTGGAAGATCTGTCGGCACTCCGGGGCTTAAAACTACCAGATCAAGACTGTCCTGTACTTCTTTCGGAAGTTCTCCTGCATATACAGTGACCGGATATGTCCCATCTGTTTTATGTACAACTGCGTCTTTATCTGTTTCGGCATTTCCGTCATAGATAACCGGAAATGCTCCTACCTTTGCCAGAAGGTCAGATGCTCCGATTCCGCTTTTTCCGGAACCGAATACAAGTACCTTTTTTCCCTGTAATTCCATAATAATTTTCCTCCCTTTTATCAGCATAACGCTGAAATCTGCTTAGCCAAAATCTTACAGTGCCAGCAGTGCGACCATACACATAACCGCTGTAATAACTGAGAATACCGCAACTACACGTGTTTCAGACCATCCGCATAACTCAAAATGATGATGGATCGGTGCCATCTTAAAAATACGCTTTCCATGTGTTGCCTTGAAATAAGTTACCTGAATGATAACGGAAAGTACTTCGATCACGTAGATCAGACCCACGATCAGGATAAATAACGGCATCTGCATCACATAAGCCGTACCTGCAACAAAACCGCCCAATGCCAGAGAACCTGTGTCTCCCATAAACACTTTTGCCGGATATACATTAAACAGCAGAAATCCCATCAGTCCTCCCATAACTGCACCTGTGATCGGCTCGATCCCCGATTTCATTCCAATAGAAACTACTGTAAAAAATACTGCAACGATCAGAGTCACACTGGAAGCAAGACCATCCAGACCATCCGTAAAATTAACTCCATTCACAGTACCGATCACAGCAAAGAAAAGGACCGGAACTGCCAGCCATCCAAGATTCAGGAAATGTCCGCTCCAGAATGGGATCCTCATAGTCAGTGAGATATCTGTATACTTAACAATATAAAATACAAAAATTGCAGTCAGAACTACCTGAAGTAAAAATTTCTGCCATGGCAGCAGTCCGTCTGAGCGTTTCAGCACAACCTTCAGATAATCATCCAGAAATCCGATAATTCCAAATCCAAGAGTCAGGAACAGTACCGGAATGATCTTCGGATAATCCCCTACATAAAATAATGCAGTTATCGCTGTGGCAATCAGAAAGATCACTCCACCCATTGTAGGTGTTCCTGCTTTCTTTAAATGGGACTGTACGCCCTCTGTTCTTTCTGTCTGGCCCATCTTCAGTCTCCGAAGAAAAGGAATGATGACCGGTCCTAATACAACGCTGATTGCAAAAGAAATCAGCACAGGGATTACAACTTGAAATTCCATCTTACACCTCGTTCATTCTTTTGTTTTTTCCTGAAAGTTTTTTACTTTCAGATTTCTTTTAGTATAAGGCTTTTTTGCTTATTTATCAACCCTGCCTGCGGAATTTCCCTAATTGCCTTCTGCAGAAAAATCAGAAACATCACTTTTTTCAATTCCAAGATATGGCAGGATATTCTCAAAAATACCACGAATCACAGGTGCAGCTACTGTCCCTCCATAATAGATTCCTTTCGGATCATGAATAATACACAGTCCCAGTATCTGCGGATCTTCTGCAGGTGCAAATCCCAAAAAAGAGGAAATATAACGATTTGCACTTCTTGGCAGTGTCTGAGAAGTGGCAGTTTTCCCACCGATGGCATATCCTTCAATTTTTGCATTTTTTCCGGAGCCCTGAGATACTACTGTTTCCAGGATTTCTCTTATTTCCTTCGAAGTCTCATCAGAGACAATTCCTTCCTTTACCGGAAAAATCAGTTTCTCACCCTCTGTTCTGTCAGGATTTAACACTGCGACTCCAAAATGCGGTGTCACCCGTCTGCCTCCGTTTATAAGTGAACTTACTGTTGCAGCCAGCTGAACAGGCGTAATCTGAAAAGACTGTCCAAAAGAAACCGTTGCCAGTTCCACTTCTCCCATATTTTTCTTCTGATGCATAATAGTTCCTGCCTCTCCCGGAAGATCTGTCCCGGTTTTATCCAGAAGTCCAAACTGTCTGAAATACTTATAATAACGTTCTACCCCAAGGCGAAGCCCCACCTCTATAAACACAGGGTTACAGGAATTCTGTGCACCTTCCACAAAATTCTGGGATCCATGTCCTGTTCTTTTTGCACAGTGGATTCTGCGATCCTCCACCACTTTATATCCGGGACAATAAAAACGGTCCCCAGGTGAAACAACACCAGCCTCCAGTCCGGCTGCCATGGTGATGATTTTAAATGTGGAGCCCGGTTCATAAGTATCATTCAGGCAGGGATTTCTCCACATCTGATTCAGTAATTCCTGCTTTCTTTCTGTATTTGTTTTTCCTGATGCTGTCTGCACTGCCAGTTCACTTTGTTCATTGTGATCTTCCGACGGTATTGTTATCCCGGATTCATTTAACTGCATATTCAGATCATCTGTCAGGGTAAAAGGATCATTCAGGTCAAATTCCGGCACATTGACACATGCATATATTTCGCCGTTCTGTGGATTCATCAGCAGGATAGATACACGTTCTGCCTGCTTTTCCTCCATTACTTTCAAAGCTGACTGCTGCGCAAATTCCTGAATATTTACATCAAGGCTGATCATCAGACTTTTCCCCTCTATCGGTTTTTCCCTTGTCTCACCCAATTTATCAATTTCCACACCCCTGGCATCTGTTGTTGTCAGGATTTTACCCGGCTGTCCCCTCAGGATTTCTTCATATTTCACTTCCAGACCGATAATTCCCTGATTATCACCTCCCGTAAAGCCAATGACTTTTGAAGCCAAACTTCCACATGGATAGTAACGCTTATAATCCTCATCAACTTTCACCCCTGCCAGACTGCACTCTCTTATCTCATCACCTGTACTTTTTTCCACATTTGTCTTTACTATTTCTATGGAAGAGATTTTCTCCACTCTTTTTCTCACTTCTGCCTCATCTATTTTCAGTTTTTCAGACAGCAGGGCGATTACTTTTTCAGGTTCTTTAATCTGACTGTGGATCACAGAGATTGTACATACCGTCCTGTTTGATGCCAGAACTTTTCCCCTTGCATCCAGAATCTCCCCTCTGGCCGCTTTGATCTCTCTCTCTCTTTCGTGAAGTTCTTTTGCTTTCTTATAATAATAGTCTGATCTGAAACACATAAGATATATCAGTCTTCCGATAAGGCCTGTCATCATTAAAATACAGCAGAGTAATACCACCCATATTTTTCTCTTGTGAAATGTCATATTTTTTTTCATAAAAAAACTCCGCAGAGATTGTCATAACAATATATGACCATTCTCTGCGGAGCTATAACTATACGTTTTTATTCCAGGCCTGCTTCTTCATTGGTAATACCGTCTGTCTCTTCGTCATTATCCTCAGTCGTCTCAGCTTCATCATCCTCCAGAGGTGCAGGTGCATCAGGATTGGATACTGCATCTCCTGAAGAATCTGCATCCGTACTTCCCGAAGCACTGACAAGATTTGTAGACATCTTATAATTGCCTTCCTCATCCAATATGTGATCTCCATTGGCATCCAGCAGATATCCGTTTTCATCAATCCGGTTTCCATCCCAGTCTATCAGATTGCCATCTGCATCCACCAGATTACCGTCACTGTCAAGTTCGCTGTCCGATATGGAAGTACTCTTTAAATGTCCCTTAAACCCTTCCCACAATTCTGTCTCCGGCACTGTTCCATCTTCAGATTCATCCGGCACTACATTCAGATACGGAAGAAGCTCCGAAAGGATTCCCTGTGCAATATACTGCGGATAAGTACTGTTTGCCTGATCCTCTACATTCGGTTCATCTACAACTACATAAATTACCACAGCCGGGTCATCTACAGGAGCAAATCCAATAAAAGAAACCAGATATTTTCCGTTTCCTCGCGGGTATTTCTCCGCTGTACCTGTTTTACCGCCTGAACTGTAACCCTGCACTTTGGAATGACGGCTGGTACCCTGCTGTACACTCAATGCCATATAGCTTCTGATATCACTGGAAATCCTGGAGGAAATCGTCTGCTTCAGAAGTATCGGCGAGATTGTTTTTATAGTTCCGCCATTACTGTCAAGAACCTTTGTCACAAGATGCGGCTGATAATAATATCCGCCATTGATAACGGAACTCATCGCATTGATTTCCTGGATCATGGTACAGGTAAAACCCTGTCCAAAAGCAGAACATGCAAGTTCTGTTTCCCCCATACTGTCCTTAGTATGGATAATACCTGCGCCTTCATTCGGCAGGTCAATCCCTGTCCTTGTTCCGAAATTAAACAGACTCTGTGCTTTGATAAACTGAGTAGCTCCCATCTTGGCACCAATCTGCATCATTGCATCATTACAGGAGTTTGCAATTACCTCTCCCAGTGTCTCTGTGCCATGTGCGCTCGGATAAACCGCACACTTGATCATAGTATCTCCAAAAGTCTGCGATCCATCGCATATAAATGTATCTGTTTCCTGTATCGCACCCTTTTCCAATGCAGAAGCCATGACGATCGGCTTTACAACAGATCCCGGCTCATAGGCATCTGTGACGCAGAAATTACTCCACATACCATTCAGAGCCTCCACTGTTTCCACATCATTCATCGCTTTGATTTCATCTTCTGTATATACAGCGGAAAGATCTCTCGGATTATTCAGATCATAACGGTCACCACCATCCATGGCAATAATCTCACCGGTGGACGGATTTTCAACAATGACACCTATATTCTTGGCCCCCATTGCCTCTTTAAATCCATTAACATATTTCTCAACAATCTGCTGTGCACCGATGTCAATGCTGGTCTGAATGCTTTTTCCATTCACCGCAGCAATAATGGTCTGCTCCACATCTGAATCATCATTGATATACCCATACTGTCTTCCGTCTACGCCTGTCAGTGTGCTGTTATAGTACCCTTCCAGTCCGATATCTGCCACATCTCTGTCCAGTGCAAAACCAATTGTATCGCATGCTGTTTCATTAAACGGGTAACTTCTCAGATAATCCTCTTCAAACCAGACGCCTTTGATATTTGCCCGTTCCTTTGCCTGTGCTTTAGTAAGACCGGAATCTTCATCCTCTGCCTTATATTTTTCAAATTCTTTCTTTTTGTCCATAGACAGCTGTTTTGTCAGTACCTGATACTGACTCTGGCTGGTTCTTGAATCGGCCAAAAGAGAACGCACTGTTTCTTCATCAATCCCCAGCACCTCATTTAAGGCACGTATTGTTGGCTCTACATAGTCCTCATCTGAATTTACAGTTTTACAGTCCAGGATCACATTATAAACTTTATTGCTGGTAGCCAGTATATTTCCGTTCTTGTCATAAATATCGCCTCTCTTTGCCGGCAGTACCTGGCTCTCATATTTCTGCTGTGCCTGACTTAACACCTGTTTTTTGTATTTGCTTCCACTGGTAGCATTAATATAAGTAATTCTCAGCACTAATATTACCAGAAGCAGTAACACAATTCCAAACAATATCAGCAGCTTTTCTTTCATGTTTTGATTTATTTTTCTCTGTGGTCTTCTTCGACTCTTTCTTCCCGTATTGCTCAATTAATCACCTACTTTGAATCTGGTATATCCTGATACTGTCTTACATAGCTGTTACCCGATGTAGAATAGGTTACTGTCTGATCATCTGACGGATATTTCATTTCCAGTCTCCCCAATGCGATCTGCTTGATCTTATTCAGATCCACATTTGATGTCACCTGGCTGTAATATGCATCATTGTCTTCTTTTAAATCTGCCAGTTCCTCCTCAAGAGATGCAACTGTACTCATCTTTGCGGTAATCTCTGATTTGTAACGAAGATATTTCACAGAGCAGAATAATATCGCCACACATACAACTGCCAGAAACGCTACAAATCCCCAGTTCATTGCAGTCGCCTTCTGCCTGTTCTTCTGTGCTTCTTTACTCAACTGATGTTTCTGCCTTGGTACCTGCGCAGGACTCGCCTGCACTCTTCGGTTTCGATTGATCTGCTGCCTTCCCGGATTCTGTCTTCCCGGCTGCCTCTTTCTCTCCGGAACTTCTGCAAGACGTCTGACCGTATTTCCGTCAACATACATTCCTCTGTTTGTTCTGGCACTGGTTCTGCTTCTTCTTGCTGTTTCACTCCTGGTCGTTCTCGCCATTTCATGCCTCTCTAATTATAATACTCTCTCAAAAATTCTAAGCTTTGCACTCTTAGAACGCGGATTTTCTTCCATCTCTGTCTCCCCGGGAAGAATCGGCTTTCTTGTGATCACTTTTCCTTTAGATTTCTTCCCGCATACGCATACAGGAAAATCTGAAGGGCAGGTACACGGATTCTCATTTTTTCTGAAAATCGTCTTTACAATTCTGTCCTCCAGAGAATGAAACGTGATAATGCAAAGTCTTCCGCCATCATCAAGGATATCGATCATTCCATCCAGAGAATCCCGCAGCACATCGAGCTCTCTGTTAAGCTCAATACGGATTGCCTGAAAAGTTCTCTTGGCCGGATGTCCTGACTTCACCTGCATCTTCATGGGAATGGATTCTCTGATGATTTCTGTCAGTTCTCCGGTGGTTGTGATCGGTTTCACCTGTCTGGCGGCAACAATATGTTTTGCAATATTTTTTGCAAATTTATCTTCACCGTAATCACGAATAATACGGTATAATTCTTTTTCTTCATAGCCATTGACAATATCGCCGGCTGTCTGCGTCTGGCGCTGATCCATGCGCATATCGAGCGGTGCATCTACCCTGTAGGTAAAACCGCGTTCTTCATTGTCAAGCTGATAGGAAGATACTCCAAGATCAAGGAGAATCCCGTCGACTTTATAGATGCCTCTTGCTGCCAGTTCCTGTACCATGTAACAATAATTGCTGCGAATGATCGTCGCCTGTTTATAGGGGGCTAACCTCTCACTCGCAGCAATTATCGCATCCTGGTCTTGATCTATGCCAATAAATCTCCCCTTGGCAGAAAGTTTCCTGCATACCTCACCGGCATGCCCTGCACCTCCTAAAGTACCATCCACGTAGATTCCGTCCGGTTTGATATTCAAACCTTCAATGGTCTCTTCCAGTAATACAGATTTGTGTTTAAATTCCATCTCCGTCTCCTGTCTGGATTTACTTTGCAAGATACTTCAAACGAGACCTGTCAGATTGTGATTCCCATGTCCTGCATGCTCTCTGCAATGCTGTCCATGTCATCATAATCACAGATCTCATTCCATTTTTCTTTGCTCCAAACTTCAATTCTGTTCAGATTACCTGTCAGAACCACATCTTTCTCCAGACCGGCAAATTCGCGCAGTGTCTGCGGTACAAGGATTCGTCCCTGCCTGTCCAGTTCACATGTAGTTGCTCCAGCTACAAAGAATCGTGAAAAAGTTCTGGCATTTTTATTTGTAAGTGGTAAAGATCTGAGCTTCATTTCAAAGGATTCCCATTCATCCATCGGATAAATAGAAAGACAGCCATCAAGTCCTTTTGTCAAAACAAACTCTTCCCCTAAGAGTTCCCTGAATTTAGAAGGAATGATCAGGCGCCCCTTCGCGTCGATCGTGTGGTTATACTCTCCCATGAACATGTTACTCACCTACTCTCACGAAATCTGATTCTCCCCTTCAGATTTCTCAGGTGGTAATGGTCTTCTCTGCCATTATTCCCCCATTCACCACCACTATTCACCACTTTCTACCACTTATGTGTTTATTCTAAACTATTTAGGCTGAAAAAACAAGGGGGAGAAACAGATTTTTGAAATTTAGAACTCTGTTAACATTTATGAAATAACCTTATTTTTAAGAAAAAATATAAATTTTATACGTAAAAAGTGGGATGAAATACCACTTTCACCCCACTCAACTTTCAGATCTGTTGTTTTTTATACATCTTCTTTAGAATTTGTGGGAGAATTTCCCACATGTTGCCTCCACTCTTCTGGAATATGTGCATATTCTGAGTTTTCCCAGTTCACATTTTCATCCGAATCTTCTGATTTTTTTTCAGCTACTTTTGTCTGCGTTTCTTTTTTATCAGCATTTTTATTCTTCTCAAGCTGATCATTTATCTCTGATGGAATACTCTGCACATCTTGCTTCTGTTCTTCTGGTAGATTTTGTATTTCCTGATTTCTGTGTGCATCCGCCTGCATCTTTGTCTCTGATTCTGCATTCTTACTTATGTCTGTATTCTCATCTATATCTGCATTCAGATGTTCCTTATTTAACTTCAACAGGCTGACCTCTTTATCAGTACCTGACTGTGCTTTTATTTTCAGTTCGGTACTGACTTCAGAAGTATCTTTCTGCTCCTCATTCTCTTTTTTCCGGATTTCATCCAGCAGAAAACGTTTTCTCCTCCGCCTGCGTATGGCATCTCTTTTCTGTGTCATCACTCCACGCACGATCACTACCGGTGTGCAGATGATGAACAATGCCGCAGAAATTATCAGAGAAATTCCCAGTTTTGTTCCCGGAATATAAAGTTTATCTGTTCTGAGCCATTCGAAGAAGAATCTTCCGAGACCATATCCTGCCAGATAGATCATAAATAATTCCCCCTCAAATCTTTTCTTCCTTCTAAGAGCCAGTAATAACAGCAATAAAATCAGGCACCACAGACTTTCATAGAGAAAAACCGGTTGTACCTGAATATATGAAATCCCATCTACAGTCAGCAGATTATCACGCATATTTCCGGAAACTTCCCCCGAGCGCACAGCAGAAAGTGGAAGCTGCATTACCCATGGAAAATCTGCATATTCTCCAAAGGACTCTCTGTTAAAAAAATTTCCCCATCGTCCGATTATCTGCCCCAGAAGAATTCCCAGACTTGCAATATCCGCTGCCCGCCAGAATGACATCTTTGCAAGTTTGCAAAATACTGCCGCTGCACAGCAGCCGGCAAGCAGGCCTCCATAGAAAGCATATCCACCATTTCGAAAATCCAGGATTTCATTTAAATTTCCCTTATAAAGTTCCCATGAAAAAGCCACATAAAACAGCCTGGAACCGACCACAGAGAACAAAAGCGAAATAATCGTCATATCCAGATATTTATTCTGGTCTTCCCCACTTCGTTTCGCCTCAAGTGTCACAAGCCCCATCCCCAGAAGTGCACCGATTGCGATCAGCACACCATAAATGGTAAACTCCATTCCAAATATCTGAAATGAACGGGGCACATAACTCAAAACCAGGTCAAGTCCCGGAAAACGTATCGACATTTCCATATATCACCCGTTTATTATACATTGAAACGGAATAAAATTACATCTCCATCCTGTACAATGTATTCTTTACCTTCCATTCTTACAAGACCTTTCTCTCTGGCGCCTGCATAGGAACCGCAGTCCAGAAGATCCTGATAATTTACAACTTCAGCTTTGATAAATCCTCGCTCAAAATCTGTATGGATCTTACCTGCTGCCTGAGGAGCTTTTGTACCGATCTTAATGGTCCATGCTCTTGTCTCATCTTCACCGGCAGTAAGGAAACTCATCAGTCCAAGGAGATGATAACTTGCTTTTACAAGTTTCTCAAGACCAGATTCTGTTAATCCAAGATCTTCGAGGAACATTTTCTTTTCATCTTCATCCAGTTCGGAAATCTCTTCTTCGATCTCTGCACAGATTACAAAAATCTCACTGTTCTGTTCTGCCGCATATTTGCGTACTGCCTGTACATGCGCATTATTCGCACCGTCATCAGCCAGATCATCCTCTGCAACATTTGCCGCATAGATCACTGGTTTCCATGTGAGCAGATTGTAAGTAGCCATCCAGCCTTCTTCATCTTCGCTCTCAAGTTCCATAGTGATTGACATCTTGCCATCTTCCAGATGAGCTTTTACTTTCTGAAGGAAATCAAGTTCCTTGGCAGCCTCTTT
>ERZ773216.3839-NODE-3839-length-11341-cov-92.805334_pt1 | contig 11341 bp, 6 predicted proteins | sample MGYA00511259_ERZ773216 | MGnify/ENA primary metagenome ERZ773216 (study PRJEB29015, sample SAMEA2737764) | human gut metagenome | biome: human gut; feature: human-associated habitat; material: faeces | place: China | collected 2012 ... | reverse complement strand
TTAAAAAATCCATATGACCGGGAGTGTCCACGATATTGATTTTATAATCATTCCAGCAAAAAGAAGTAACCGCTGTCTGAATGGTAATTCCGCGCTGCCGTTCCAAAATCATAGTGTCTGTTCTTGTAGTTCCTTTATCCACGTTTCCTTGTTCCGCAATCGCTCCACTGGTGTACAGCAGGCTTTCCGTCAATGTTGTTTTTCCTGCGTCTACATGGGCGAGAATTCCAATATTGATTATTTTCATGTGATTGTCCTCCTTTTACAGCCCCAAAAGGGCATAAAAATCCCCAGCAGTAAAATACTTTTACCACTGGGGATTATAATTTGCGGACATACACATATACAGCATACACCTGTTTGTGATTGCTGTTTTTCGGATATGTCAAAATTGATAAGGCAAAAGTATTCTTAAATTGGGTACAAAAAACCAAGCCCCCACAAAAGGGACTATCATAATCCTTTGTTCCCACTATTTGATTATAGTTTTATTTAAGAATACCTTGCCGCATATTTTTTACTCCTTTTTTGGAATGATGCTATTATATCACATTAGTTTTAGGAAAGAAAGTACCTAAAAGAAATTTTTCTTCCCCTTATATGTAACAATCATACCGACTTTCTGGCGTTCAGAATGGTTTCTGCTGTCTGCTGTGGTGTTTGGTTGGAATTGTCCAGCCAAAAGCCGATCCGTGGTGTTGTCTGCATAAATGTATCGTATAAGGTTTCAACCGTAAAGCCGGAATAGCCTGTTTTCTCCCTGTATCGTTCCCTTCCTTTTATTGTTTCCACATCTGGACAAAGAACGACAACCTCAACAGGGTATTTATGCGGCACAAAAAATATGTACATGTAACTAATTCAACACATTTATAATTTGAATAGGGACATTATAGCATTTACTAAATACAAATTCAATGTATACGGAAATAAAGATATAAGGAGTGGGAAGGATTCCGCCGTAGTCGGCATTGTAGGAAAATCCAAAAGTTTAGATTTTCCCACAATGCTTATCTTTTGGTCTTTGGTTCGGAATAGTGTAGTGCTGGCGGTCTATCTCTTGTTTTCGGTTGCTTGCTTCCTTACCGTACATGAGCATTTGTATATATAATTAAGCAAGTAAAGAAAATGTACTAATTTTATTTAAAACGCCAAAAGATAATTCAATTATCTGCCCCTGCACACTTTATGCGTTTTTATGTTTGAAAAATACATACATTAGGCATATAATCTCTATAATGACTTTTTAAGGTGTCATTTATTACAAACAATACGTTTTCTAGGAAGAAAGGAACATCACATATGTTTAATATTGATTTTAATAGTCCAATACATGTACATTTCATAGGAATAGGCGGCATAAGCATGAGCGGTCTTGCCAAAATCCTTCTTGACAGACACTTCACAGTTTCAGGCTCAGATGCACACGAATCTGAACTTACTGCTGAACTTGCAAAGGATGGCTGCCATATATCTTATCCACAGTCCGCTGATAATATTACTGACGGCATCGACCTTGTTGTATACACTGCTGCCATCCATCCTGACAACCCTGAACTTAAGGCTGCTGTTGATGCCGGCATTCCAACTATGACAAGAGCCGAGCTTCTAGGTCAGGTTATGAAGAACTATCACACAGCCGTAAATGTAGCTGGTACACACGGAAAGACAACAACTACTTCAATGATTACAGAAATTCTCCTTGCAGCCAATGCCGACCCAACTATATCAGTCGGTGGAATACTCCACAGTATCGGCGGCAACATAAGAGTAGGAAAGTCTGATTTATTTGTAACTGAAGCCTGTGAATACACTAACAGTTTCCTTTCCTTCAACCCTACACTTAACATCATATTAAATGTTAAGGCTGACCACCTTGACTTTTTCAAGGATATTGATGATATACGTCATTCCTTTAAGTTATTCACAGAAAAGCTTCCATCTGGTGGAACCTTGGTTATCAACACTGACATTGACGACTATGAATATTTCTATAAGGATACTGACTGTGAAGTTATCACTTTCGGTTCAGACCCTGCAAAGTCTATGTACAGTGCCGCTGACATTAAGCATGACGAATATGGACGTTGTTCATATACTCTTCTTATTAATAATACGCCTTCTGGAACTATCCAGCTTTCTGTTCCTGGTGTGCATAATGTATACAATTCGCTTTCAGCTATCGCAGCCTGTGTTAAGCTTGGTATATCTATGGAAGATATCCGTGAAGGACTTAAGAACTTTACCGGTACGGACCGCCGTTTCCAGAAGAAGGGTGTATTTAACGGAGTAACGGTTGTTGATGACTACGCACATCATCCTGATGAGATAACAGCAACTCTTAACTCTGCTGCCATGTGTCCTCACAACAATATATGGTGCGTATTCCAGCCTCACACTTACTCAAGAACAAAAGCTCTTATGCCAGAATTCGCAAAGGCTTTAGCACTTGCTGATAAGGTTGTGCTTGCAAAGATATATCCAGCCCGCGAAACTGATAATCTTGGCATAAGCTCTGCTAATCTATGTGAACTTATTAAAGCAGAGGGCAAAGAATGTTACTATTACGAAGATTTTGAAGAAATTGAAGACTTTTTGAAAAAAAATTGTATCAACGGTGACCTGTTGATAACTATGGGTGCCGGAGACGTTTATAAAATCGGCGAAGACCTATTAAAATAGGCATTTAGAACCAGTTTTAGAGTTTTTCAACAAAGTTATCCACATTATCCACATTTTTATGTTGCTATTCACAATATAAAAGTGTGGATTTTTTTGTTGACAACTTTAATCCACAAAATACAGCAATATTCGATATTCCCCACAACTTGTCCACGAGTTATCCACATTATCCACAATATCCACAACAATGACCACCTGCTTTTAACACACTTTTCATTTAATTTTTACTATGCTATAATCGACACGGGCAGAAAATATGCCGGATACACAAAGATTACATTCAGGAGGACAAGTGCTTTTACTATGGGCAGTCTTACATTAACAACTAAAGCTGACTACGGATACACATCCGTTTCCAATATATTTATTAAAAACTTTATACCTGGTGCAAACGGCGAATTCGTAAAGGTGTATCTTTACCTTCTTCACCTTATAAGCACGGGCAATACAAACATAAGTGTCTCACTTCTTGCAGACACATTTAACCAGACCGAGGCTGATATTATGAGGGCACTCCGCTACTGGGACAAGCTTGACGTTATTTCACTTACATTTGCAGGCACTAACGACAGTCTGTCTAATGTAACTATCAACGACCTTAGCGGCTATGATATTAACGGCATGGGCGGCAGAGGTATTAACAGCGGCAGTATGGCTTCTGACACATTATCTGATAAGGCTGTGTCTGCAGGCGGCAATGCAGCATCTGATAATTTATTGAGTTCTTCTGTTTCACTCACAGATAAAGATAACTTTAACGGCGCTGCTGCAAGTATGAAACACCATGTAGAGCCATCAAGTATGCAGTATTCCGCTGAAAAGATAAGTGAGCTGAGCGCTGATGAGAATTTCTCTATGCTGCTCTACGTCATAGAATCTTACCTTGGCCGTCCGCTTTCCATAAAGGAAACTAACGCCATAGTATATTTTTATGATTCACTGGATTTTTCTATTGAACTTATAGATTACCTTTTTGAATACTGTGTTGAACACAATAAAAAGAGCATTAATTATATAGAAAAGGTCGCTCTTGCATGGGCTGACAAGGACATTCACACTGTCACTGAGGCAAAGGAGGAGGTTTCTAACCACACCGATTCTGTATATCAGATTATGAAAGCATTTGGTATCTCTAACAGAGACCCCGGTCAGCATGAACGCGCCATGATATCAAAGTGGGCTGATACTTACTGCTTTGATACTGATATTATAATTGAGGCCTGCAACAGAACCATTAAAGCCATCCACCAGCCAAGCTTTGAATACGCCGATACTATTCTTTCAAAGTGGAAAAACGCTAATGTAACCACTATGGAGGACATAAGAAAAGATGATGCGGCATACGCTGCAAGTAATAGCAGCAAGACAAAGTACCATAACACCGCAAAGTCTGGCAACAGCCGTTTTAATAACTTCCAGCAGCGTGACAAGCGTTCTGATGACTGGTATAATTCTTTACTGGGTAACAACAGTTAAATAAGCTTAATATAGAAAGGGGTGTCATTATGTCACTTACCAACACGCAATACGCAGCAGTTATGCGCATGTATGATGATATTCACACGCACAACGTAGCCATACAGAATTCACGCTACAACGAAGTAATTGAGCTTTGTCCACAATATCAGACTATTGAAGATGAGATAATCGCCCTTTCTATGAAAGAAGCTGTCAGGCGTATAGGCAATAATTCATCTGACACGGATACTGATGAATTCAGCTCACACCTGAAAGTTCTTATAGATAAGAAGATTAAGCTGCTTGCCTCTATAGGAAAGCCGGCTGATTATCTTGAGGATATATACACCTGTAAAAAATGTCATGATACCGGATATGTCAACGGCACACGATGCTCATGCTTTAAGAAAAAGGCAATCGACCTTATATACCATGACTCTAACTTAAAGAACATCACTGCCAATGAGAACTTTTCAACATTTTCTTTTGACTGGTATGATAAAACTACTATTGATTCTGCAACAGGACTCACACCTTACAATAATATTCGCAAGGTGTACGATATATGCCAGTCCTTTGTAAAAACATTTGACACTGAATTCTCTAACCTTCTGCTGCTTGGCGAAACCGGAGTTGGAAAGACATTTCTTTCTAACTGCATAGCCAAAGAGCTGCTTGACAGTTATCACAGTGTTATATATCTTACTGCGATAGAGCTTTTCAAATGCTTTGAAAACAGTGACTTTAACAAAGGTGAGGACGTTGAATATCAGGACGTAAGTTACTTTATTGACTGCGACCTTCTTATTATAGATGACCTCGGAACAGAGAGTTACAACTCCTACACTATTTCAAAGTTGTTCTATGTTATTAATGAAAGAATATTAAGAAGAAAGAGTGTCATAATATCGACTAACCTTTCTATGCCGCAGCTTGAGAATACATACTCTGAACGTATATTCTCACGTCTTATCAGTGCGTATACGATACTCAGGATATTCTGCGAAGATATACGTGTCCAGCAGGCGACAAAGGGTATGCCAGCCGCTAAGAGGAATTAAACTTGAGAAAATTTATACAGAAAATAAGCTGATTATGATTGACTTATATAATATTTATGATTATAGTTAATTATGTATGTGTATTTAGAATTTAATAAAGGTTTATATGCATTATTTTCACTCATATTACAGAATATATGTATATGAAACGACTAATTAAGTTCTTAATATTAATAAATATTTTATCTATACAATGGAGGATAATACAATGCCACGAGACGAACGTCATACTGCAACAATTCCATACGGAACACTCGGAATTATTCCTTTAAAGAGCTGCTCTGCTATGGGCGAAAAGGTTGATGAATACCTTGTAAACTGGAGAGAACAAAGAGAACACGAAAATCAGTCTAATCTTGCATTTAGCGGATATAAAAGAGACAGCTATGTTGTAAGTGCCAGCACACCTAGATTCGGTTCAGGTGAAGGTAAAGGTGTACTTAACGATTCTGTCCGTGGTTATGACTTATATATCATGGTAGATGTATGTAACTACAGCATCGAGTATTCTCTTTGCGGTAATACAAACCATATGTCACCTGATGACCACTACGCTGACCTTAAGAGAGTTATAGCTGCTGCCGGTGGAAAGGCAAGAAGAATTAACGTTATTATGCCATTCCTTTATGAAAGCAGACAGCATAAGAGATCTGGTAGAGAGTCACTTGACTGCTCTCTTATGCTTCAGGAACTTACAGCTATGGGTGTTGAAAATATCATCACATTTGATGCCCACGACCCAAGAGTACACAACTCTATTCCACTTAAGGGTTTTGAGTCCGTATCTTGTACTTACCAGTTCATCAAGTATCTCTTACTTGGTGTAGATGACCTTATCATCGACAGCGACCATATGATGGTAATCAGCCCTGATGAAGGTGGTATGGGACGTGCTGTATACTTTGCCAACGTACTTGGTCTTGATATGGGTATGTTCTACAAGAGAAGAGATTATACAAAGATTGTAAACGGACGTAACCCTATCGTTGCACACGAATTCCTTGGTACTAACGTTGAAGGAAAAGACGTTATTATCATTGATGATATGATATCTTCTGGTGAAAGTATGATTGATGTTGCTTCTGAATTAAAGAAGAGAGGCGCAAAGAGAGTATTCTGCGCTACTACATTTGGTCTTTTCACTAACGGATTTGATAAGTTCGATGAAGCTTACGAAAAAGGCATTATCGATAAGATTCTTACTACTAACCTTGTATACCAGCCAGATGAACTCCTTTCTAAGCCTTGGTATATCAATGTAGATATGAGCAAGTATATGGCTCTTCTTATCGATACACTTAACCATGATTCTTCAATCAGCGACCTTCTTAATCCTGTTGATAGAATTCAGAAGAGAGTTAAGGAATATAATGAAAGACATGCTAAATAATATTTATATTTGCTCATTTATAGTATAATATGCAGACAGGGAATTAATATATCAGTGTCTTATACAAATATGGCACTAATATGTTAATTCCCTGTTTTAATAGCTATTTATTAATCACTATAACTATAAATGAGCAAATTTAAAATATTGTACCTAAGACCACTTTTACTTAAGATTAGCTCTCTGCTGCAAGGTATACATTCTACTCTCTATTATCTTTAAGGCTTTCCACCATATCAACCCTGTCGGCCTTCCTTCGCACCATAAGCAGTGATACCACATAACATAATACAACTATCACTACCGTGAGCACGATACTTTTAATCGTCACATATGTCTCATACAGCACGCCCTCCATGCCGGAATATACTTTAAAGACAACATCCATTATTCCATAACCTGCTCCTATGCCGGTTACTATGCCTATCGGAATAATCATATGATTAACATCAATAACCATCCGGTTAATCTCTCTGTCCTTAAGTCCAAGCACCTTTAACATAGATATGGTGTGCCTGTTTTCTGAAACAAGCATATTGACGGACACGTACAGCGCCGCTATACAGATTATCGCACCTATAACAGCAAGCGAGTATATTATAGCGCCCATCTCATCAAGCACCGTGTTCATCTGCTCCTTTATATCATCTGACGTAACTGTCTTTGATATTTCATCACCAAGCTGCAACGCCCTGTCTGACAGAAGCCCATTATAAGTATCCTTCTGCCAGCCCAGAAGCTCTCTTGCATCGTCCATATTACTTATAAGAAGCTTCTGTGTGTTATTGCTTATTATGCCTTCTATCTTTACAGTCTTTTCCTCCATAGTTGTCGGATTAACAAATGTAAAGTCATCCCCGGCTTTAATTCCGTATGAATATGCCATAACATTTGATATATAATAGCCTTTATCAAGATTAGCCCTGTTTCCGTCAGTAGTGGTCAGATTAAGATATTTTACATCACTGTCAGCACCTAACAGTAAAAATGTACTTCCATCATATTCATACTTTCCAATAACAAGCTTATCTGTATTATCAGCAGCTACACCTTCAATATCTTTTGTTTCAAGCCTGTTTAGTATGTACTCATATTTAAAGCTTCCCATACTGTCTGAGCCTGTATCTATTACATTGTTCAGTGAGTCAACAAACATAAATGCAACGAGTATAATAAGTGCTCCAAGAAATGCTCCTAAGAACACGACAAAGCTTCTGCCGGGATTGGAAAGTATGCTTCTTACTGCAAACTTGTTTCTTACTTTTCCCTTTTTTCCGACCATTACGTGTCTGCTTCTGCTCTCGTCTGCCACACCATTTAACATAGCAACAGTGTCCTTTTTAAGCAGCTTATTTACTTTGCCCATCGCTTTAAGTACATATATAAGTGTAGGAACTATTATTCCAAGCAGTGCTATCGGTATCGGAAGCACAAACTTAACTGGCATAGGCTCATAATCCGCCAGACTCAGCTCTCCGTATGGCTGCTGGATAATCTTTGTAACAATGCTCACAAGCACACCGCCCACAATGCCCGGTATCATCGCAAGCACGCTGTAATGCCACATAAGCTGGCTCTTTTTATAACCGAGTGCCGACAATGTTCCTATCATTTTCTGCTCGCTCTTTATCTTTCGTCCGATTATGATAGATATGAGCGCAACTGTAATCAGAGGTATCGTAACAAGGAACACATATGCCATTATAAGAAACATCATTGCCTGGTCATCAACCATTGTTATTCTGGTATTATCGTCCTTTGACAGATATTCGCTCATCTTATAGGTATCATTTATATCTTTTCTGAACTGTGCTTTATCACTGTCTTTTCCATACACAACCTTATACTGACACGAATTAACATTAAGCTTGTCGTAAGCACTGTCCGTCATATACGCAAGAAAAAATGAGGAAATATTTTTATAGCTGTCATCCACATTTTCAAGCATATACAAATAATCAGGACGCAGAAAATATCCCGTAACCGTATAATTCTTATCCATAATCTTAAGCTTATCGCCTATATTAACCTTCATATTAACGGCGTATCCCTTGGATATAACTATCTCATTATCCTGGCTTACATCCCTGCCATCGACTACCTCATACAAGTCTATCTTTTTGTTAGCCTTAAACAGCCTGACCTTATAGTCATCCTCATTAATATTAGTAAAGTATTCTTTTTCAAATGTTATGTTATATTTATCTTCTATCTTTTCTATCTCATCATCCGGTATCTCTATATATGTAGAAAATGTTGCATCCTCAAGGTTATTATCCTCAAAAAACTTATCGCCATAGCCCTTTATGCCAGTTCCTGCTATATAAAACAGATAGAACAGAAGCAGCGCCACAACCGTGAGCACCGATGATGCTATATAAAATGAAAGATTTTCTTTAATATTTCTTTTATATCTTTTATTAAGTGTCATACTTTCCTCTTTTCCTGCTACAACTCAAGTTCGTCTGCTGCAACTCTCTCTTTATTATTAATACAATCTGCAACTTTGCCATCCCTTATCCTTACGATTGTGTCTGCCATATGCGCGATGGCTTCATTGTGCGTGATTATAATAATCGTTGTCTTAAAGCTCGTATTAACTTTTTCTATAACCTTAAGCACAGCCCTTGATGACTTAGAGTCAAGCGCACCAGTCAGCTCATCACACAGCAGTATCTTGGGATTTTTGATGAGTGCCCTTGCTATAGCTACTCTCTGCTGCTGTCCTCCTGAAAGTTCCTTTGGAAAACGGTTCTTATACTGCGCTATTCCAAGCGAGTCCATAACCTCATCGATATCTAACGGACTTTTTGCTATATCTGCCACAACCTGTATATTTTCCTGAACGGTAAGGTCTGGTATAAGGTTGTAGAACTGGAAAACAAAGCCTATATCCTCACGTCTGTAATCTGTGAGCTGTTTCTTTCCTGCATCGCTTATATTCCTTCCCGATATAACTATGTTGCCAGAGTCAAGCGAGTCAAGACCACCTATCATATTAAGCAGTGTACTTTTTCCTGAGCCGGAAGGCCCTAATATTACATATATTTTCCCCTCATCAAGTGAAAGGCTCACATCATCTAATGCCTTAATAAGCGCCTCTCCCTCTCCATAATGTTTTTTTGCATTTTTAATCTCTATAAACATCGTCATACCTCCTGACTTTATAAATTCTAAATATATTTATAAATGCTTTTACCAATATTATTTTATTAATTTTATAAATGCAGTTTTTTGATGTAAGCAGGGTTACAAATCAAATAACCAAAAATGGACTATGCACTTAATAATCTTGTAAAAATGCATCAGGTTAGATTGCACTAACCTTAGTTTGATAATACCACTTGGTTATTATGATTTCAACATATTTGTTATATGATAAATGAAATTATAAAATGTGATTAAAAAGCAGAACGAATTATTATATCCCACCTGTTATTATGGTTATAAACCTTATTCCACTTTTTACAGAAAATTATTTTAAGAACTTGAGAAACAGAATTCTGTTATCAACAACTTAAAAGATACAAAGAAACCTGATGCTGTCGCATTAGGTTTCCATTATGGGATTTTACCCACACACTTGACATAGAACCAAAAAACGACACCCTTAACTTTCACAGATTAGAGACATGTGACGTCAGAAGCATATAAAAACGGTTACCATATTATCGCTATGTAATATAGTAACCGTTACTGTAAGTTATTCAATTGTTGCTCCTCCAAATCATTATCTTCTTTTAATTAATTATTCTGCAATGAATATAATTATTAATAATGCTTGGTATGTGTTATGTTTCCATTGGATTATACCTTCCTTTCTCACTCAATTCCTTATATCTATATTAACATTCTTGATGAATGGTATCGATATATTGTCTATGTATTAATATATTATCTGTTGAACTTGTCTCTTTAATATGATTAATATATGTCTTTTATATCGATTATTAATATGTTTAAGGTCTTGTTTGTTTGTAATTGTATATTAACACTCACTTGTACATTTGTCAACTCTTTTTTTGATTATTTTTAAATTATTTTCTAATTATTTTTGTTTTTTATATTTGTCGCCGAATTGTGTGAATTGTTTTTAAATTCAAGCATATTGTATACACATAATCTATACATTATTTTATTATGTTTTATCTCCTATATGCAGCATATCTCTTTAATTCTTATCTAAATTTAATATATTTCTGTTATTTTACAACCATGTCACTTTAAATCAGAAAAGCATCGTTATCAGTGCAAACACAAAAAGATTATTATATAATCTTGTCATCTTAAATCCCCCACCACGCCAGACACTTAAACACTGGACACTGCCGTATTGCTTAGTTGTTATATCGCTTACTATAACAATAACAAAGGAGCTGTGATAATAAGGTTTATTATACAATATGTGTAGATGTATTATGCATGTATGATATTCTTAACAGTTATATATTGCATAAATTGTGCTTAATACTACAACCCCTTGTCTTTAATATCTTGATTGTGAATAATTATTGTATGTTATATTCCTTATACAGTCTCTCCAATTCTTTCTTATCAGCCACTTTTATAAGTTCTTCTGAACGTCCGTCTTCCTTTAATTTTGCTATCAAATTGAGTAGCTTTTCTGTCGTCCGTTCTTCACCTTCTATTTTCCCACGCGCTTCGCCTCTTGCTTCTCCTTCCGTCACACCATCGGCATAACTCTGCTTCTTAACTCCTTCTATATACGCTTTCTCATCAAATTCTGTCA
>ERZ773216.3826-NODE-3826-length-11404-cov-2.268306_pt1 | contig 11404 bp, 13 predicted proteins | sample MGYA00511259_ERZ773216 | MGnify/ENA primary metagenome ERZ773216 (study PRJEB29015, sample SAMEA2737764) | human gut metagenome | biome: human gut; feature: human-associated habitat; material: faeces | place: China | collected 2012 ... | reverse complement strand
GTATGATAAAATATAATCTCCTTCCGCCTTCCGGCGGATGCAGAGCAGTACAGACCGAGAGAAGGAGGCGCGGCCATGCTGTATATCGGCTGCCATCTGTCCTCCTCCAAGGGCTTTGCGGCCATGGGCCGCCAGGCGCTGGAGCTGGGGGCCAACACCTTTCAATTTTTCACCCGCAATCCCAGGGGCAGCCGGGCCAAGGACCTGGACCCGGCGGACGCTGCAGCCCTGCGGGACCTGCTGGCCCGGGCCCGGCTTTGGCCCCATTGTCGCCCACGCTCCCTATACTTTGAACCTCTGCGGCGCGGAGGAGAAGAACCGGATATTCGCCCGGGAGACCATGGCGGACGACCTGGCTAGGCTGGAGCATGTGCCAGGACAGTATTACAACTTCCATCCCGGCAGCCATGTGGGGCAGGGAAGCGAGACCGGCATCGCTCTCATTGCCGACGGACTCAACGCCATCCTGCGGCCCGATCAGGCCACCACCGTTCTGCTGGAGACCATGGCAGGCAAGGGCAGCGAAGTAGGCGGCCGTTTTGAGGAGCTGCGGGCCATTCTGGACCGGGTGGAGCTCTCCGGCAAGGTGGGCGTCTGCCTGGACACCTGCCACGTGTCCGACGGAGGATACGACATCGTCCACGACCTGGACGGCGTGCTGACAGAATTTGACAGCATCATCGGCCTCCGGCGGCTGAAGGCGATTCATTTGAACGACAGCAAGAATCCCCCCGGCAGCCGCAAGGACCGCCACGCCTGTCTGGGGGAGGGGACCATCGGTCTGGAGGCGCTGGGGCGGATCGTCCGCCACCCGGCGCTGAAGGATCTTCCCTTCTGTCTGGAGACCCCCAACGACCTGCCCGGCTATGCCCGGGAGATCGCCCTGATGCGGGAGATGGCGGAGGCGTGACGGGATTGGAGGATGCTGCCATGGAGTATCGTGTGGACGACCGGAGCCTTTCCGGAGAGACCTTCCTCGACTTTGTCCAGCAGGTCTGGCCGGGAGCGTACAATCTGGAGCAGACCCGCGCCGCGCTGTCAAAAACGATGAACTTCACTGCCTGGGACGGCGGCCAGCTGGCGGGCTGCCTGCGAGTCCTCACAGACGGCTGCTTTTTCGGCACCATCACGGAGCTGCTGGTGTTGCCGGCATATCAGCGGCAGGGCATCGGAAGCCGGCTGCTGCGGCTGGCTGCGGCCCATACCCCCACGCTGCTGTATTTCGGCGCCCAGCCGGGGGCGGAAGCGTTTTATGAGAAAAACGGCTGCCAGCGGAGCCTGCCGTCTTATCTGATCGAGCCCAAGAAAGACGGCGCTTCATAAAAAAGCAGAAGTCCCGGCCCTAAAAAGGGCCGGGACTTTTTTGCATACAGCCACTCACTCCGCCATTCCCAGGCGACGGCGCAGGTCCGTCCGCACCGCGTCCAGATCCGGGTCGCACAGCAGCGGCACGGCCTCCGCCAACTCCGCCGGGGGCAGGTCCCACCACCGCCATGCCAGGAGCAACTGGACCAGATCCTCTGGGAACCGCTGCTTCAGCACGCGGACCGGATTGCCGCCCGCCACGGTATAGGCGGGCACATCCTTCGCCACTACGGAGCGGGCCGCAATGATGGCGCCGTCGCCGATGTGGACCCCCGGCAGGATCACGCTCTCCCGGCCGATCCACACGTCGTTGCCCACCATGATGTCCCCCTTTCGGGGCAACTGGCCCAGGTGAGGCGGCGCTTGGTCAGCCCATGCCCCGCCGAACACCTGGAAGGGGTAGGTGCTGACGCTGCTGGTCCGGTGGTTGGCCGGGCCCATGATGAACTGGGTCCCGGCGGCGATGGAGCAGAACTTGCCGATAATGAGCCGGTCCCCGAACTCCGGATAGTTGAACAGGACGTTGTTCTGTTCAAACCCCGCAGGGTCCACCGGATCGTCGTAGTAGGTGTAATCCCCGATCTGGATGTTCGGGGCCGTCACCACATTTTTGATATAGCAGGATGTGCCGTATTCGTTTGGAAAAACCGCGTCGGGGTCCGGAAGCCCCATGCCGCGGATGGTCTGATTCACGATGTCTCCTCCTGTTTCCTTTTTACTGCATCAACCACTTCCTCTCCCGGCGGACTTCCACAGCCACCGCACGCTTCTTTCTGATCTCCCTCATGGCAGTCTCCTCTTTTCGCAGAACCTCTCTCCGGCCGGAAGACCGGTTGTTTCGCGGCCATTGTACCACGGCCGGGCCCGACTGACAAGAAAAACGGCGGCGGGTCCCCGGATGGGGACCCACCGGGAAGGGCGGATGCGGATGGCGTCTCAATCATACCGCAGCGCATCGATGGGGTTCAGCACCGCGGCCTTTTTGGCGGGGAGGTATCCGAAGGCGATGCCGATGCCCGCGGAGACACCGAAGGCCACCAGGATCGCCGCAATGCTGGGGCTGACGGTGATGGGGGTGTCCGGTATGACATTGGCGATGACCACCGTGGCCGCCGCGGATAGGCCGAAGCCCAGGGCGATCCCCAGTACGCCGCCCAGAGAGGAGGTGGTAGCCGCCTCGATGACGAACTGGCGCATGATGGCGCCCTCCCGGGCCCCAAGCGCCTTGCGGATGCCGATCTCTCTGGTCCGCTCCGTAACCGACACCAGCATGATGTTCATGATGCCGATGCCGCCCACCACCAGAGAGATGGCAGCGATGCCCGCCAGAATGTAGATCACCATGTTCACCATGGAGTTCATCTCCTCCACCATCTCCGCCATGCTGCCCACGGTATAGGCATCGTCGTCCTCAAAAATCTCATAGAGGGCGTTCTCCAGGGTGGTTTTGGCCTGGGAGATCTGGTCCGTGTCCTGGACAGTGATGGTGTAACTGGAGATGGTGCCGGTGAAGCTGAGGCGGGCGGCGGTGGAGTAGGGGAGGAACACGCAGTCGTCCGTGCCGCCCTCTTCCAGCTCTGTGCCCTCCATTCCCATAACACCTACGATGGTAAACGAGTTGCCATTGATCCGCAGCGTCTGACCCACGGCATTCCCGCCGTAATAGACCTGATTCAGATACTGCCCGACGATGCAGACCTTTTTCCGGCCGGTCATGTCCGTGTACTGGAGCCCCCGGCCCTGGGCGACCTCATACCCCTTCATGGAGAAGTAATCCTCGCTGACGCCGGTGACGGAGGTGGCGGAAAGAGTGCTGCTGCCGATCTTCACCGAGCCGCTCATGGTGACCGTGGGGGAGATCTGCTTGAACACATCGCTGTTGTCCGCCACCAGCTGGTACATCTCGCCCTCCGACACGCTGCGGGAGGAGCCGCGGCCCATCACCATCACTGTCAGAGAGTCGGTGCCCATGTCGGCAAAGCTGTCCTCAATATAGCCCTGCATCCCGTTGCCCAGGCCCACGATGACGATGACCGCGCACACGCCGATGATGATGCCCAGCATAGTGAGGAAGGTCCGCATCTTGCTGCTGAGAATATTCTGCACCGCCATCTGGAAGGTCTCGATCAGGCTCATCCCGCCATCCCCCTTCCGGCAAGGTTGGGCGTCACTACCGCCTCAGGCGCACCGGCATCGCCGTCGTAGATCACGTGGCCGTCCTCCAGCCGGATGATCCGCTGGGCCTGGACAGCGATGGAGTTGTCGTGGGTGATGAGCACCACCGTGTTGCCCGCGGCATGGAGCTGCTGCAGCATGGTCAGCACCTCCCGCCCGGTGTGGGAGTCCAGGGCGCCGGTGGGCTCGTCGGCCAGGATCACCGCCGGGTCCCCTGCCAGAGCCCGGGCAATGGACGCCCGCTGCTGCTGGCCGCCGGAGAGCTGGCTGGGCTTATTGCGCAGCTTGTCGCCAAGACCCACCATCTCCAGCGCGATCCGGGATCGCTCGTGCCGCTCCGGCTTGGGGATGCCGGCGTACATCAGCGGCACCTCCACGTTCTCCTGGAGCGTCAGCTTGGGCAGCAGGTTGTACTGCTGGAAGATGAAGCCCAGCATCTTGTTCCGGATGGCGGCCAGCTGGTCCTTATCCATCTGACCCACATCCCTGCCGTCCAGCAGGTACGTGCCGGAGGTGGGCACGTCCAGGCAGCCGATGATGTTCATACAGGTGGACTTGCCGGAGCCGGACTGGCCCACGATGGCCACGAACTCCCCCTTCCGGATCTGGAAGGAGATGTGGTCCGCCGCCTTCACAGTGGTGTCGCCCATCTGGTAATACTTGCAGACCTCCCGAAATTCGATCAAAGTGCCCATCAGAAGCCTCCCGGCCCGCCGCTGGGCATTCCGCCGCCGGAGGGCATCCCGCTGGGCATGTCGCCCATCGGTATGGAGGACATGGCCCCGCTCGGCATGACGAACGTCATATCGCCGGAGCTGGCGGAGCCAGCCGCCTGGAGATAGGCCACTGTGTCCCCCTCCTGGAGGCCGGAGAGGACCTCAATGTAGCTGTTGTCGCTGACGCCGGTTTCCACCGGCACGTAGACGTAGCCCTCCGGGGCCTCCTGGTCCAGGGCATTCACAGCACTGGGAGAATTCGCGGTGACCAGCACCATGTCCCCGCGGCTCACGGCGGCGCTTGGGATGGCCAGCACGTCATCCGCCGAGGAGATCACGATCTCCGCGTCCACATTCATCCCAGGCAGCAGGCCGTCGGTCTCGTCGATGCGGACGGTGACGGGGTACGTGGTGATGCCGCCGGAGGGGGTGCCCGCCACGGACACCTCCGTCACCACGCCGGTGTAGGTCTTCCCCTCCACGGCATCGGCGGTGATCCGGACCTCCTGGCCCACCTCCACAGAGCTGATGTCCAACTCGTCGATGGACATGGTCATCTCCAGATAACTCAGGTCATAGATGACGCAGAGGGTGCTGCCGGAGCCGCCCTCAATGTTGTCCCCCGCCTTGGCGTTCTTGGTGACCACGGTGCCGGAGATGGGCGCAGTGACGGAGTAGTCCTCCAGATTGTCCCGGGCATTTTCCAGGCTGGTGGAGGCGTTGCTGACACTGATGCGGGCGCTTTCAATCTGGTTGTCCACGCTGTCACCGGTGATGGTGCAGATCCGGTCGCCGCTGGAGATGGTATCGCCCACCAGCCAGTTGAAACCTGCAACTTTGCCGGACGCCTCTGCCGTGATGACGCTGCTGGCCCCCACCTTGATGGACGCCTGGCCGTAGCTGGAGTAGCTGCCGATGACGGCGCTGGCGGTGTAGTCGGATGTCACAAGGCCCGGGTTGGCGAGCCGTACCCGGACGGTAGTCAGGGGTACGCCGGTGGAGACCGCCGCGGAGGAACTGGACACCGCGGCAACCGTTCCGGTGAGGGTCCCGGCAAAGCCGTCGATAAAGACCGTGGCGGTCTGGCCGATGTAGAAGTCGCCGCTGTCCGCGTAGGTGAAGTAGAAGTCGATGTAGATGTTCTCATCCGCCACGATCTTCAGAAGCTGTGTGCCTGCGCTGACGCTGTCCCCCTCGTTCACATACACCTCGCTGACGGTGCCGCTCAGGTCCGCCTGGGGATACTTGGCCTTCACCGCCTGCTCATAGGAGGTCTGGGCCTGGGAGTAGCTGTTCTGCGCCTGGGTCTGGCTGCTGGCCGCGTTGGAGGAATCAATAGTATAGAGCAGCTGGCCCTCCTCCACCTGGTCGCCCTTTTCAAAGGTATCGCTGAGGATCTCGCCGGAGACCAGCGTATTGACGGTGTAGGAGTCCGCTGGCTCCAGCGTGCCGCTGGAGGAGAGGGAATTGGTGATAGAGCGGCGCTCCACCGCCGCCTCCTGATACGTCGTCGCAGCGGAGGCCGTCTGTCCGCGGCCCCTCCAGATCACCACGCCGCCTGCAATGGCCACCACCAGAAGCAGCGCCAGCGCCTTTCGTTTCCGCCCCTTCCACAGCTTTTTCCAGCTGCTGCGGAGACGGCCCCCTTTGGGAGAGGAATCTGCTACGACGGGCTCCCGCTCCCCCACGGAGATTCCTTCCGTCTCCCGCTCCAGTCCTTTTTCGCTCATACCGTGCCAATCCTTTCCGTACCTCCCCCTCCGGGAAGGGTTCTGGTCCAAAGGTATCATGGAAAGCTAAAATCAACCTGAAAAAATACTTTAAAAAATTTTGTTTTTATTATTTTTGCAGTATATTTAGCTCGTTTTAAACCTTAAAAATACCTGAAATCATTTTGTTCAGTCTGGTGATTCCAAATAGATCCCGCCATCGGAACCGCCGTTTTTCTGCGCAAAAACAACAGGAGGACAGCGGATAAAACCGCTGTCCCCCTGTTGTCTGCAAACTGGTCAATCTGCCTTTTCCGTACAGTAGATGCTCTTCAGGTCGAACATGTGATTCATGGGGCCGGAACCGCGTCCCAAGTCCAGCATGGCCCCCAGAGCGCCGGAGATGTAAGCCTTGGCCCGCTCCACCGCCGTGTCCAGGTCAAAGCCCTTCGCCAGATTGGAGGCGATGGCGCTGGACAGGGTGCAGCCGGTGCCGTGGGTGTTGGGGTTGTTGATCCGCTTTCCGTGGAACCACTTGCCGCTGCCGCAGCGCCACAGCAGGTCATCGGCGTCGTTGATCTGGTGGCCGCCCTTGCACAGCACGGCGCAGCCGTACTGCTCGCTGATGGCCCGGGCCGCCGCCTCCATGTCTGCGGCGCTGCGGATCGTCATGCCGGAGAGGATCTCCGCCTCAGGGATGTTGGGGGTCAGTACCGTGGCCAGGGGCAGCAGGAGCTCCTTCAGGGCGGAGACCGCGTCCTCCGTGATGAGCCGGTCCCCGGAGGTGGCCACCATCACCGGGTCCACCACCAGATTTTTGGCCCCATACTCCTTCAGCTTGGCCGCGATCACCCGGATCAGCGGAATGCTGGAGACCATGCCGGTCTTCACCGCGTCGGGGAAGATATCTGTGAACACGCAGTCCAGCTCCTCCGCCAGAAAGTCCGGCGTACACTCCACGATGCTCTTGACGCCGGTAGTGTTCTGGGCCACCAGAGCCGTCACCGCACAGGTGGCGAACACGCCATTGGCGGTCATGGTCTTGATATCTGCCTGGATACCGGCGCCTCCGCTGGGATCGGTCCCAGCGATCGTCAATGCTGTCTTCATATCGATGCTTCCTTTCCTGATGCTTCTTTGCATTGAAGTTTTATCAAGCGGCGGAAGGTGGTGCCCCCGATCCGCCGCTGGAAGCGGCCCGCTGGCCGCGGTTCCCCGTCCCTTACGGGACCCAGTCGCCCAGGTCCCGCACGTACCAATCCGCCAGGGCTTTCAGCGCGGCCTGATCCTCTTCGGCAGAGGCGTCCCAGACGCCGCAGACCCGGAAGCCTGCCTCGTGGGCGGTCCTGGCAGCGTGAAGGGCATCCTCAAACACCACCGTCTCCGCCGGAGCGGTCCCCAGACGGCGGGCGGCCTCCAGATAGATGTCCGGCCGGGTCTTGCCGCCGTACTGGACACAGCTGACGGCGAAGCGGAAGTGCGGCCACAGTCCCAGCCGTTCCATGGCGGAGCGGGCCTGGAACGCCTCGCTGGCGGTGGCGATGCAGCAGGAGATGCCGGAATCCGCCAGCCGGGCCAGCAGCCGGTCCGCCCCGGGCTTCAAGGGCACCCGGGACCGGTACTCCTCCGTCACCAGATCGTTGAGGGTGTCCATCAGCTCCTCCGGCGTGGTGGAGAGGGAGAAGCGGCTTCGCAGGTACTCCGCCGCCTCCCGGCGGCCCATCTCCTTCAGGTCCCGGGCCAGATCCTCCGGCGGGTCGCCGCCGTACCGGCGCACCAGATCCACCGGGGCCTTCTGCCAGATGTACATGGAGTCCGTCAGGGTCCCGTCCAGGTCAAAGATGGCGCCCCGGATGTTCATCGGGCGATCTCCTCCGAGAGCCGCAGCAGCTCCTCCGCCGCCGCCTTCACGTCGGCTTGGGCGAACAGGGCGGAGACCACCGCCACGCCGTCCAGCCCGCAGTTCTTCAACTCCAGAATATTGTCATGGCTGATGCCGCCGATGGCCACCACCGGGATGTCCACCGCCGCCGTGATGGCCCGGATGGTCTCCCGGGAGATGGGCTTGGCGTCCGTCTTGGTGCCGGTGACGAAAGCCGCGCCCACGCCCAGGTAGTCCGCCCCCGCCGCCTGGGCGGCCAGGGCCTCTTCCACGGAGTGGGCGGAAACGCCGATCAGCTTGTCCGGCCCCAGCAGCTCCCTAGTCCGGCCCGCCTCCAGATCCTCCTGGCCCACATGAACGCCGTCCGCCCCGGTCTGGACGGCGATCTCCACACTGTCGTTGATGATGCTGACAGCGCCCTTTTCCCGGCACAGGGCCACGAACCGCTCCGCCTCCGCCAGGAAATCCGCCTGTCCCATGTGCTTTTCCCGCAGCTGGACGATGCCCGCCCCGCCGTCGACGGCTGCCGCCACCTGACGGAGCAGGCCCTCCGCGTCATGAGTCCAGGCCCGGTCCGTCACGGCATACAGCCGCAGCCGCTTGGGGTCGATCTTCATATCACTCCATCCTCTCTGTCAAAAAAACCGCGGACATACCAAGAACGGTCGTCCGCGGCTGTGCGCCTCATGATTTCCCTACGTTGGCATGATCCACATCAGGTAAAGGGTCAAGACCTGGCTGGCCTCCTCTCAGCCCGCGCCAGCGGGCTCCCCATTTTCTCGCCTCTTATCATACGCCTTTTTCCCGGGAAATGCAAGCAAAACCGCCTGCTGGGCTCCGGCTCTAGATAGTGGAATGATAGCGCACAACCCCGGCGAATTCACCTGCTGCCTTGCGCAAAACTTTTTTCTATTCTATAATGGTAAAAATGAGACATAGGCAATATAAAAGCAGCAGATTTATATTTGGGAGGCAGATAATACTGATGGCTATGAATAAAGAAAAAGCGTCGGGTATTATTGTTCTTGTTATAATATGTTGTGTTTTTATGGCACTCATTGAAACAATCATTGAACCGGCATATATTGTCAAATCCGCGCTTAAAGTCGCGGTATTTTTATTATTGCCATTGGTATATGCAAAAATAACCCATACAAAATTACTGGATGAATTCTTTAAAATCGACAAGAGGGGCATGATGAAATTATTTGTGCTGGGCTCTTTTATCTATGCGGTGATTCTGGGTGCGTATACTTTGACAAAAAACTTCTTCGACTATGCGTCGTTGGTTCAGTCGCTTTCAGCGGATCAAAAAGTCAACAGCGGCAGCTTTATTGGGGTGGCTCTCTATATTTCCTTTTGCAATTCCTTTCTGGAGGAATTTTTCTTTCGTTTCGTTGCATTTATCAGATTATCCAAATACACAGCCCGAAAAATAGCATATATATTCAGTTCAGGCATGTTTGCAGTTTATCATATTGCAATGATTGGAATGTCATTTCCGCCGTTGATGTTGCTTTTGGCTTTAATAGGATTGGCGATTGGCGGGCTGCTTTTTGACTATGTAGATAGCAAAAATGAAAATATCTATCATTCATGGGTTATCCATATGTTTGCGGATTTTGCAATCATGACGATATGGTATCTTTATATTTAAATCTGCACTTATTGGAATTCCCCGGCAAATCGTTTATCGATTTGCCGGGGATGCCTCTACCGACACAAACCTAGAACAGGGAGTCCATTTTTTCCGCCGGAGGCAGAATGCCGTTTCCTTTCCGCTGAAAATGTGGTATATAATGAGGGGTGAAAATCTGGGAGGGAACATACAATGACGCTTTCAACCGCACTGTTTATCTTTGCCGCGCAGCTGCTGGCCTATCTGGTCAAAGGGCTGATCGGCTTCGGCAACCCCCTGATCTCCGCGCCGATTTTGTCCATGGGCCTGGACAATGTGGTCATCACCCCGGGTACGCTGCTGCTGGACTGCCCGGTGAACGCCTGGATCACCTGGAAAAACCGGCACAGCGGAAGGTCCTGCCGTTGCTGGCGGCCAACTTCTGCGGCGTGATCCCCGGCACGCTGCTGCTGCGCTTTTCCATGCCCTGGGTCATCAAAACCGTGCTGGGCGTCGTCGTGGTGCTTTTAGGGCTGGAGATGGCCACCCGCTCCCTGCGGCCGGTGAAGCCGGACCGGAAGGACCGGCCCTGGCTGCGGCTGGCGGTGTCCGCGTTCTCCGGCGTGTGCGCGGGCCTCTTCGGCATCAACATGTTCATCGTGGCCTACCTCCAGCGAACAGCCAGAGATTACAGCGAGTTCAAGGGGAGCATGTGCTTTCTCTTCTTTGGGGAGAATGCGGTGCGGGTAGTGACTTATCTAGTCACCGACCTGTTCACCGGCCCGGTGCTGCTGTTCGCCCTGGCGTCTGTTCCCGCGGCGGTGCTGGCCATGGGCCTGGCGGCGGGATCGCCGGAGGCCCTGCTCAGCCGGGTATACCACGCCGACGTCAGCTGGCCGGTGCTGCTGGGCTCCGCCATAGGCTTTGGTCTGCTGCTGCACCTGGTGTTCCGCCAGGGGGCGCGGCATGAAGGAGGAGAATTGATGGATGTGACCGTTTCCTTACAGGGCCGGCGGCAGCGGCTGCGGGCCCTGCACGACACCGGGAATACCCTGCGGGACCCTGTCAGCGGCCAGCCGGTGCTGGTGCTGGAGCAGACGTCGCTGGGCGGGCTTCTGCCGCCGGAGGTGGAACGAATCGTGACCCGGCGGGCCCCGCCGGAGGAGCGCATGGCCCAACTCCACGCCACGGACTTGGGCAGACGGTTCAGTCTGCTGCCCTTTTGCAGCATAGGAGCCCCGGAGGGACTGCTGCTGGCGGTTTGCAGCGACAGCGTGCAGATCGGCGGCACTACATATCCCCGGACGCTGGTGGCCCTGTCGCCGGGGCCGGTCAGCGACGGCGGCGGGTATCAGGCCCTGTGGGGCGGAACGGAGGGGAGGAAGCATGAAAAAGCTGTTCAGGCGGCTGCTGGCGTGGCTGCACAGTCTGCGCAGGCGGGATAAGATCATGTATATCGGCGGCAGCGACACCTTGCCGCCGCCTCTGCCCAGAGAGGAGGAGACGGAGGTCATCGCCCGCCTGGAGCAGGGGGACCCACAGGCCCGGCAGACACTCATCGAGCGGAATCTGCGGCTGGTGGTGTATATCGCCCGCCGGTTTGAAAACACCGGCATCAACATCGAGGACCTGATCTCCATCGGCACCATCGGCCTCATCAAGGCCATCAACACCTTCCGGGCGGACAAGAACATCAAGCTGGCCACCTACGCCTCCCGGTGCATCGAAAACGAGATTCTCATGTACCTGCGGAAAAACGCCGGTCAGCGGACGGAGGTGAGCTTCGACGAGCCGCTGAACACCGACTGGGACGGCAAGGAGCTTCTGCTGTCCGACGTGCTGGGCACCGAGGGGGACGTGGTCATGCGGCCCATCGAGGCCGACGTGGACCGGAAGCTGCTGTCGGACGCGGTGGCCCGGCTGTCTCCCCGGGAAAAGG